>OCTX011985741.1_pt1 | contig 24690 bp, 34 predicted proteins | sample 1539691 | NCBI WGS metagenome assembly OCTX01 (sample SAMN02144231, study PRJEB22623) | gut metagenome | biome: sheep rumen | host: Ovis aries | place: New Zealand
ACTATTTTTTCTTCAGTTCCATATTCAACGTATGTATAACCACCATCACATTTTTCAGTTAATCTACTCATATCAATTCTAATTCCCCTTTATCGTTCATCTTTGCTACATAAATTAATCCTTTATCAGTCCATATTGCACCATAGATTTTAAAATGGTAAGTTGAATAACTTTCTTTTACTTGTTCGAACGTTAAACCTAAACAATGTTGTTTGTCCCATACAATGTGTTTATTTCCTACTGTTACAAACACATCACATAATTCTTCAATGGTATCGGCTTCCTTTAAAACTAATTTTGCAGTAAACATCTTTGTTGCAGTATGATATATTTTAATTTTAGTTTCTTTTCCAAAATCAACATCTAATACTTTTAGTATTTCATCTTTTGTTCTTACAAACATCTTACTCACCAACCCTACTCAACTTGATTTCCTAAAGAACAAGTTTCACGCTTAGATATATACACCCTAACTTTATCAATAGTATATATCATTAATTCAATATCAATTTTCCTAGCATATTTTTCTAAAAGACAAATAACATCATCAAAAGAATTAACATTCAATTCTAACTCTATACCAAATATATCTTCTTCGATAATTTTGGGCTGTTTGTTCTTTAGTTCCTCAACTAAACTTTTAAAAAATTGTTCTTCTCTATAATAACTAATATTAATTTTAACTATCATTACTTACTCACCGACCTTTGTTATCTTACATACTAGCCATCTTTTCTTTAAGTAAATAGGACCATTTTCATCAGTTCCATCATAATCAATATATGTTTCTTTAATTGCTTCACTCATAAAATAGCCTTTTTCATTTTTAAACATATCTAATTGTTCTTTACGATAGCCTTTTTTCTTATACTCAAACTCTTTAATATCAGGGTATTTCTTTAATTGTTCCATACAATAATCATATAGTGTTGTTTTCTCTAACTCTATTTCGGTTTCTTTATCATCTATGGCTCTGCATTGATAATCATAAGAATCATACAACATACAATTATCGCAGTCTATCTTTTTACATATATATTTTTTAATCTCTAAAATAGTTAGTTCTTCTATTTTCTTTGTCATATTTTTTACACCCCTAATGTAATTTTTTTACATACCTAGTGTATTTTTTCTACACCAAGTTCAATAACCTTTTCTAGTTCTTCAAAACTATTAATCTTATACTTTTTCAATATTTCTTCTAATCTGCCTAGTTTATTTAATCTCTCTACATCACCCTTAAATGTTGTATCAATAGGGCTATATGGTGATACCTTTGCACCTGCTCGTTCATCTTTTTTTGTTAATTGTTTCATACTTTCTTTTCCTTTCCATTAAACCATATTTTTTTACCATCTTTTAAAATGTATGCTTCCTTTTTTTCTTTTAGTGCTTCGTAAAAATCTATTTTCAAGTAGATGATCTTGTTTGCTTCCTTTACTACTGCACCATCTATAACCAACTTATAAATCGTATTACCACCCCTTTACACCTATAATTATACTCAACATTATGTGAAAATTGTGTGATTTTACTATTAAATTATGTTTTTAAGAAAAATGTTAGATATACGCATAAAGCAAATAGCCCTATTACTAGAGCTATTGCTATCGCATATAACAAGTTCAATATTATGTTCTTCACTTGATACCTCTTTAGGCTTCTTATAGCACAATACACTTATTAATATTAAGGCTACAACTAAACCGATTAGAAATGTTGCTATGATTATTGTTTTCTTTGTTTCTTTACTCATAACCAACTAAAAGGGTAAATCAGAATCATCTACTGTTTCTTGTTGTGGTTGTCCGTTTACCTTATAACCTGTATTTTTAGGTTTTTGATGTTGTTGTGGTTGTTGTGGTGCTTCCTTTGGTTGTAGGCTTTCAACTCTATCTACAATAACCTCTGTAATAAATCTAGTTGTGCCATCTTGTGCTTGATAATTTCTAACTGATATTCTACCACTAACTAATACCTTATCACCCTTTTTGCAGTATTTAGATAAAAACTCGGCTTGTCCGTTCCACGCTTGACAACTAATAAAATCTACTTGTGGATTACCACTTTGGTCTTTATAGCCACTATCTACTGCTAATGTAAATAAAGCATTAGCCTTATCATTGAAATATCTTGTTTCTACATCCTTTGTCAATCTTCCTGATAAAATGCAAGTATTAATAATAATCACTCTCTTTCTTTCTTTCTTCTTGTATCTACTAATTCTGCTTTAACCTTTAAAGGTCTACCCTTATGCTTTTGGGCTTGTTTCTTGTAAAGATTTAATTCATCTCTATCAACCATAAGCTCATCATCTAAATTACGATAGGCTTTAATTTTACCCTTACCAACTAGATAATAAACATAAGTTCCGTATGAATAATCTTTCTTTCGTATCGTTGATACTTTAACTAATCTAGGCATTACCAATTTTCACCATCTTCCATTTCATTATCTTCGATTTCTGCATCACCTACGCTTACTGCTTCCTTTGATGGCACACTACCACTTGCGAAATTCTTATTGATTTCTTCTAATATTAATTGTGGAAAATACTTTTTTCCCACAGGTGTATATGAATATTTACCTACTATTGTAACAAAATCACCTTTTTGGTAATTCTTCTTAATCATCTCTACTCTATCTTCACCGAAAGCAATAGTGTTTACATACATATACTTAATTTTTGGATTCTTATTAAAGTGTGGTAGTTTAGAAGCAAGAATAAACTTAATACCCTTAAAGGTTTCGTTTCCTACCTCTTTTAAATCATCTTTAATATAACCCTCTAATATCATTACATTTAACATACTATCTCTTAAAAATCCTTTCTATTATCAATGTTATTGTTATACATATTGCTATGTATGGTGTAAACGGCACTACGTTCCAAAACATTAAATACGTTGTTGCCATATAGAAAGCCCATTTGATTTTAAATATGAAATATAACCCATACCCTAACCAAACAGGCGTTCCTAGTATCATAAACACTATTATAAATAACCATAAGCAGTGCCATACCTCTCTCAATATATAGCGTATACTATATCGTATATATAATAGTGTTATCAGTAATCTTCCTTTTAGTCTTTTCAATATGTGCCTTTCATTACCATATTTATCACTAATACTAATATGATGTAATATAATAGTTCTAGTAAACCCATACCCCACATACTACACCAAATCCAAAACCAATTTATATTAGTGCAGATAGTCAATTTTAATGTTAGCATTATTGTAAATGGCAAAAACGTAATTATAAACCATAGCATTATTTCTCTAATTCTTCCCATATACTCTTTGTTTCTATCGGCTTTTTGCATAATTTACACACCTTTCTTAATGGTGATACATCTTTAATGAATAACGGCTTCTTACAATAAGGGCAACATATCTCATTTTTTCTAGTTATCGGCTCTAATGGTAAGTATCGTATCTTCTTTATTTCAGTTATAATCGATTTTAAGGCTTGTCTTTGGCTCTTATTTAGGTTTTTATACTTTTCTTTAATGTCTACCATATCTAGTGTAGAAAACTCAATTAAGATATTATTAGCGTAATCACCTGTTCTTGTATCAAACATTCCTGTTCTCTTTCTAATATCTTCTTCACTATATATTCCTGCAAACTCTAAATCTTCTGTATAACCACAATAATCTGCCATATATAACTGTTCGTGTTTTATGTTATATATCAAGTAATTCATTCTTCTTGTCCTCTAATTCTAAATATTTATCATAATCAGTAGTTACTTTTAAACTACTCTTTACTACTGATGGCTTATAATATTTCTTGTAGATTTCAGGTTGTTCTTTTTTTAATAGTGTGGTATCTAAACCATCTCTACTATATGATCCTACATAACTAATCTTGATTACACCATTAGGGCTTTCCCACTTAACTATGTTTTGTTCTTCCATATTCTTCTTAATAAGTTCTCGGTTTTCTTTAATCTTCTTTTCGAGTTCCTTTTTAGTAAGTTCAATTTTAGCAAGTTCTAGTTCATTTTTGATAAGCTCTAATTCTAGTTCCTTTGGTATAATCAATTCTCTAGGTGTATATATCTTACCACTATTTTCGCACTCTAATAGGTATTCGATTTCTTCATCAGGTATTCTTTCTACCTCAATTACATCTAGTGTTCCATCTTTCTTAAACCAATTTATGAATAAATGCTTTGCACCTTTCCAATTAATCTTTTTACCATTAATCTCTTTGGCTCTTGTTAGCATATAATCATATAATGATAACTGCCACGCTATACATTGTTTTGTTTCAGTTGTCATTTGTGCGTATGTCTTATGGTCTGCAATAAATGTTTCATTATTCTTTAAAAAACCAACTACATCTATGCAACCACATATTGATAGTAGATTAGAATATTCTAAACCAACCATTTCTTCTGCAATTAAACCATCAGTATTTTTATTAATATAATCTAGGTAAAGTATGCCCTGTGGTGTTTCAGGGCTATACTCACCTTTCTTACTATTGATTATGTTTTCAATGTCTTTATGGATTTTAGTTCCAAACTCGGCTTTACGCTTTAACACCTTTTCATCTACACCACTATAATCAGGTGCTAACTTATGCTTATGTAATAATTGTGTTGTGCTTGTTGTTGCTATCTCACCATTTATTGTATATACGTGTGTTGCTTCTTCAAATGTTATAATCATTCTCTTTCCACCACCTTAAATGTTATTGCTTGATAATGTGCTTGTATATCAGTAAGTAATTTAATTAAGCCGTATACATCAGTTGTTTCATCTACATTATCTTGAACGATATAATCTTTAAGGGCTTTACAAGTTCGGGCTAAATCATCATAATAGCCACCAACTTGCACCCATTCTTTCTTTACATCATCATTTTTCTTCTTAACATCTTGTAAGCGTTCAAATGTGTAATTACGCTTATCTATCTTGACAATACGATAGTTCTCATTAAGCATTATTGCCATTTGATTCACTCTCTTTCTTCTGCTTCTCTAAATAATTACGCTTTGATGTAATTACATAATCAGCTTGTGTCTTTTCTAGTAGTGTAATATCACTAACATTAAATGATTTTAATACGCCATCCATCTTAACACCTAATTTCTTCATTTCATCAATTTGCTCTTGTGTAATATATTCCTTTGGTCTTTCAGGTAGATCCTCACCTGCATAAATGTATAAACCTAAACCAAATAATGATACGTTCTTAACTAAACATCTCATAATTGTTTTGTTTACATCAAACATATTCGCAGGTTGAACGGCTACATTTCTACCACTCTTAAATGTTACATTGTATGCTTCTTTCTTCATAGCTCGGTTGTTAGAATCCATTACAGGAAGCCACATTGTTTTTGTTACACCTAAAATTGTCATTTCAGTTTCTACCATATAGCCTGTGTTTTCATCAAACATATAAGGTTGTTCGTTTCCTGCTAAATCTTTAAAATGCTTTACCTTATAACTGATAGGTAACATTTGTTGTATTGTATCGAAAGCCCAAGCCCAAGATAAATAACTTAATGTGATGTTGTTTTGTTCTAATTTCTCAATATGCTCTGATACATCAATTTGTCTTAAAATCTTAAAGATTTCTACCTCTCTTTCTTCAATACTCATTTCTAATAGTTTCTTTAAATCAATTTTCTTTTCCATATCTTTTTGTCCTTTCTCTTAACTATCTACTCTAATTATATCATAAATCAACGATTAATCAACTACTTTTTTAAATGTTTTAAATATTCTTCATTATTAATCTCTATTTCTTCTATTGTAATAAATAGAAATTCTACTTGATGATAATACTGCTCTACTTTAAGTTCTACTACATTTTTGTCATCTACAAACGCTACTTGATTTAAACCATCTAACACGCTCTTTGCGATATTATCTAAATCAGGTTTAATTGTAGGTCTAATGATACCATCTAGTGCTAGTTGCCTTTTCCATTTAGGCATAGCCTTTGGTATCGGTTTATACGCTTGTATATGCACCTTAATTTGCTTTTCATTGTCTAGTGGTATAAAGTTAGGGTATTCCTTTAAAAACGAAAACTTGACTAATTGTTCGTAGTTCATTGTTTCCTTTGGTGTATATATTCTAGCCCTACCACCAAATGTTGTTGCTCTAGGTCTTTGCTTACCTACTATCTTGCCGATTACTTTAAATGCTACTTTCATTTTTTCCTCTTTCTTTTTAGTATTGATGTAAATAGGATTATCAACTTTGTATATATAAATTATGCTTAAATAATTATTGCTTTGCAAACTGCCTATTGCTTCTGCTCGGTCTTGCTTTTCTATTAGATATGACTATCGTGTAGTCCTAATTACTAGGCTTGACTAGGTTTTGTTCTCTCTCATCACCTCTCTTACATATCATCTAAAACTATATCATAGTCCATTCTACTCCAACCACCACTTGCATAACACTCATTAATGGTTTTATCATAAAGTTTTGTAAACAGATTAGGGGTAGGTATTTTATTGCCACAATACTCTATTCTATCTTTGCCAATTTCAATATAACCCCATTCGTTTTTAGTTAGAATTTGTTTGATAAACTCACCTAGTGTTATTTTCTTATCAAACTTAATTTTAAATGGTGTAGTGCAGTCGCTACTTGTTTTACCTATTGCTACATATTCAAAATCATATTCCATCATACCACCTCTTTATCTTTCAATTAATTATATCAAAACATTATGTGATAATTATGTGATTATCTATATTTTCTATTTCTTATTTCATTCATTGTTATTAATGTTGCAAAAGTGATAATAAATATTACTAATACACATAACCATTTAAGCATCTCTATAACGCTCACTTACATCTACTAACTTTTTAGCCATTTTTCTTTCACTTTCTAGCATACAATTTTCTTTGCTATCGTAGTCTAGTGCAAACAAGATTATATCATTAAATGTTTGTATCTCATCATCTTCTAGTTCTATTGTTATTTTATTCTTTGTTATTGTCATTATTCCACCATTCCTTTGGATTAAACTTATCTTCCCAATTTATACCAAGCAACTCACTATATATTGCCATTAAGCAAGTTGTTACTATCGAATCACCTGCAAGATGGTATAATGCAGAATTAGTTTGTCCGTTTGATATAAGTTCTATATCTTCATCTTTTAAGCCCATTAATCTAAAACACTCTTTTGGTGTTAGTTTTCTTATTCTTAAATTGTTTTGCAAAACCTTACCTTTTGGAGTAGTAGTAGTAGTAGGTGCAACTTTATCTTCAAAATAAGCTCTGCAATCCACATCTAAATGTCCTTTTTCTTTCCATTCAATATAATTTTCAGTAACTTTTTTGAGATTAGTATCATCTACAATTACTTTAGGTATGTTTCCACTACCCTCACTTGCTTTAAGTGTTCTAGTGCAACCTTTATCATCATATACATTTTGTTCAAAATGCCAACCATACTTGCTTTTATCCTTTAAAGGATTTATTACATCATTGGTAACCTCTTTTACTACAACACCAACATTTTCGCCACCCATAGTAGTTATGGTTTGTGATTTATCTTTTTGCACTGTTCCTCTATGGTGTTCCATACGAGTTGATATATCAATACCATCACCCTCATTTGCTTCTAGATACCCTTTTTGTGTTTTGTTTCTTATCATTATCATACTGCCCTGATTACTACCCTGTCTTGTTACAACACAACCACTAACGTTAGGATCAGTTAATTTTTTATTATAACTATCTATTACTGCTATTTCATTTTTCTCAATAATACATTTAGGGTCTTTATAATCTCTAGCAAGAAGCGTATCACAAGCTTCTTGCTCCTGCAACCTATTTTTTTGTTGTTGAAAATTACTATTTTTTAGTTTATTATAAACCTCATAAAATGATGGTTTTCCTTTACTTAAATCAAAATCTTCAGGGCAACCCCCTAGATATATAGTTTGTTGTTCCTGCTCGTTTGTTTTGTTCTGTTGTAAGTGGTCTTGCGATTTGCAAGTTGATTTTAGAGTCTTTGTTAGAATACCCCCCCCCACCTGTTTTAGTAACATAATCAAACATAGCTTGTGATAAGTAATATTTCTCATCTACATTCTTTTCTAGTAAGTCTTTTAATCTTAATTTAAGTTCAGTAGTTTTAGGAAATCTATAATTGTAATCACCAAGTATTGAAATCATAAATGTTCTATTTCTAGTTTGTGGTATACCATAATCAACTGATGTCATATCTTGCCAATATGATGTATAGCCCATCTTCTCTAATCTTAATTGAAAATCTTTAAAATGTTTATTGTTTTCTAAATTATGGATTTGTGTTACGTTTTCTAATAATAATACTTGTGGTTTGTTTTCACACTCTTGTAATATACGTTCTACTTGCCATAATAAACTGCTTCTAGTTCCACTTTCTTTTTCCATACCTAAACATTTACCTGCAAGTGACAAATCTTGACACGGAAAAGAGTAAGTAAGTAAGTAAGTAAACTTTTCAGTTTCATCTATCTGCAAGTCTTTGCCTTTTACTCTCGATATATCTACAAGATTATTACACCACTTAATTGAATTGTAGCATAATCTTATTTTATCTTCTTTCATACGCTTTAAGTTGTCTACTGTTGCAGGTTTATTATAATCTGCACTAACACCATAATTGTATAAAGCATTTACTATCTCATCTTTTGTTAAATCTTTACTATAATCTACACCATAATCTTTTAGTTCGTTTTGATGTAAATTAGCATAAGCTATAATACTATTGATAGCCCACTCACATATTTTATGATGTTGAAATTCTACACCTAAATACTTTAACGCTAGTGCAGTTGATCCATACCCTGCAAAAAATTCGACAAGTTTTAAAGGTTTATTTATTTTATATGTTTCATATAAACACTCGAATAAGTTTATCTGTTCCATTTTATAGTTCCTCGAATCCACCATTTTCTAATTGATTATAAATATACTCATACAATTCAGGCTTCCAATATTGCAACTGCTCTAATTCTTCATCATACTTTTTCTTATCAGTATTTTTAAGATTTTTGTAATATTGCAACTCTCGTTGTTGTTCGTTTGTTGTGTCGAAAGTGTATGATATATTATTCTCATTTTTCCATCTTAAATAATTATTCCATTTGCTACCATCTTCCATAAAATCTAGGTAAGCATTTTTTTGTTTAAAGAAAGTCATTAAACCCCACGGATAATTACAATACTCATACTCACTATGATATGCTTCACTATAATGTGATATGCACTCTTTAAGTTGTTCTACATCATATTCATTTAATCTAGTCTTTAAAAGTCTTTTCATATCATCAGTTAGTTTAGCGTGTTTAATGATATTGCAGTTATTCCAAAAATTAAATAAATCTTCCATTTCTTTTGTGTTATTATCTATAATAACATTTTCTTTACTATTATTATAATTATTATTATAATTAGTATTATTGGGTAAAGTGGCTTTACCACCCCATAAAGAATTTTTACCACCCTGTAAAGTGGCTTTATCGGTAGTAAAATCTAAAATCACTTTATATCTATTGAAAGTTATTCCATTTTTTGTTTCAGAGTTTTTTACAATTAAACCTCGTTGTTGTAGTTCTAATAATATCTTATCAACAGTCGGCTTACTTACACCCGTAATATCACAAATGTATTGTCTACTGCCTGTAAACTCGGTTTCACCATCTTGTGAAAAACCAAATATAACCGAATATACTAATAAGGCATTTCCTTTAAGTCCTAATTTATTAATCATCCATCCACTGATTTGAATATAGTTTTCATCTTTTAATTTACTCATTTTTTTAAAACCCCCTTTTAGTAAAATTAAAAGCACCCACCCTATACAATGGCAGTTGTATAAAGTAGATGCTTAAATCCGTTGGTAATATTCAGTTTACTATTGATAGCACCTGCCAATACTACCAACTACTCTTAAATTATATCACTAAATCTAATGATAATCAATAACTAATCATCTACACCAAAATCATATATTGTCATAATACCACTATCTTTTAATCTCTTATCTTTTTGTGATATTCCGTTTACTCTATCAACTGCTATTTGCCAATATTCAGGATTAAGCTCGAAGCCTATAAAATTACGTTCTAGTTCTTTACACGCTACCCCGACCGTGCCACTACCCATAAAGGTATCTAGGACTACATCACCCTTTTTAGTCGAATTGATAATGTGATTCTTTACAAGTTCTAATGGCTTAATGGTATCGTGTTTATATAACTCTTTATCTTTCTTGTTTGTTTCACTTATATAAAACTTACTTTTAGTTTCATAAGTTCCGTAAATTAAAGTTCCTTTTTCTCTAAACATTAAGCAATATTCTACATCACTTAAATATTTACAATTACAAGCAGGTGTAGGATTTGTTTTACCCCAAAACATCAGTTCGTAAAAACAATTTTTCTTTTCAATAAAATATTTCATTATAGGTAAGATTTGTTCTTTACTACACCATATATATATATATATATTCTTCATTACTCTGCATAGTTGATCTAGAATAGAATAATCTATACCATCCATAAGTTTTGTATCTCTTAAATTCTTTTGGTATTCTCTTTTTTCAACACCGAAAGCACCACCACCACTATAATAACCATTACTTTTAGTTTTTTCGTATGGTATGTCAATATACACTAAATCTACGCTCTTATCAGGTATCTTTTTTATACCCTCATAGCAGTCCTCATTGTAAATCTTATTTAGTTCTAGTTCCATATTTTTGCTTCCTCATTTGCTTTCTTTTTTCTCTAATAACCCAAAACTGATGTTCTAGTCTTTTTAAGTGTTTGCAGTTCTTTTGTAAGCAACTCATATTCTTTACTTGCTTTTCAGTTAAATAACATCTATGCAGTTTACAATACCCTACACATTTATTTCTAGTAGCCTTTTGATTAAAAGCACATATTAATAACTCACTCATCAGAATCACCCATAAAAGCCATTATGGTATCACGCTCTTTACCAAAAGTTAATCTCATTTGTCCGTTTTGTGCTAAACGTTTCTTCATATCGCATAAGCTCTTAACTGATTTGAATAGGCTTTTAAATCTACGCTCAAAATATTCTTCGCACTCTTTTTGATTACCGATTTTATAACCCTGCTTATTAGATACAATACACTTTTGCATATTTTCCCATTCATTGATACATCTAACATCTTGCTCTATATCAACATTGTGTCTATTAGTATCACTTTTAAAAGTGTAATATTCAGGTAATGCTTCACATATTTCTTGCTTACTGATGTATTTACCATCTGCATAATTGTCCTTTAAGAATTCATATAATTTGTATTGTCTTGTAGTCATAATATTTTCCTCACTATCTATCATTTCTATACTCAATTAATTTAGCACCACTTGTAATAAAATGATTTAATAAATCAGGTGTGCTAGTTGCTAGATTTAATGCAATAATTCTTCTTTGGTATCTTAAAATAGCAAACATAATTATTCCCCCTTTACATCAACACCACAAAATTGTGTGCTAGGCTTCTCACCACTTGTTTTAATAGCATTGTGTGGTTTAGTGCTAAATGGCTCATCACTTGATACACCCTCATCAATACCATCATAGATTAAAGTGTGTTCTTCATCTTTAACCTCAACTTTTTCCGTAGGCATATTGTCAATGTCTACACCATATTTTTCCATAAAATACTTTTTCATTTGTTCTTTTGTCATTTTCTTTTACCTCGTTTCCTTTATCTTTGACACCTATATCTTACATCTAAATTATGTGATAATTATGTGAAAATTGTAAAAAGATTATGTAAAATACATTTTTTTAAAAATCGGTATTTTTATATTGATAAATGTATGATACAATTTAATTGTATTTAGAAGCACACACTAAATACCCTCCTTAATAGTATGAGCCGACCACTCATACGACATACTAGGTTAATCAATCGCTAATCCCCTAGTATGATTTAAAGTATAATTTTTTCATATTTTTTTACGAGAGAAAACGCAAGAATCTCCTTTCCAATCAATCCCAAACCCATATCTTGCGTTTTTTCTTTTATCTTAATACATAGTCTTAATTTAATTTTTATTTAAAACCCTTATAAGTTATCACTAAAATAATAAAAATGCAATTAAAACATATCTAGCGTTGTTATAATAAGAAAAAAGCACTCTATTTGGTGCTTTCTTTTTCTATATGTTCTATTTGTTCGATATTATGCTCTATTAATTTTGTTTTTTCAGTTTCAACAGGTGGTGTATAATTATATGTATCAATATTGATATGCCTATCTTCTAATAGCCATACGAAAAACTTTTCAATGAAATTAGATAATGCTATGTAGAAATCGGCTTTTAATATCTTCATAGCCTTTTCACCACTTGAATAACTAAATACTGCCGTTGCAACCATTGATGTTAAATATATCATTAATTTACAAGCATCAGCTAAACCAAAACCATCTTTTGCACCAAAACCAACGTATGCAAAAATTAATCCTATAATCAATGCAGTCATAATTCTTGAAGCATAAGATATATACTTAAATCTCTTTGAATCATCTTGTATTGCTTTTGATGATGATGTTTCTTTCGCACTTAATATTGTTTCAGGTGAATTATACCCAACAGGTAATTCTTCAAACAATAAGCCTTTAAGCGTTTTTCTTTTATAGCGTGATAGAAAATACCTATCGGTTTCTTCTTCGTTAATGTAGACATAATCAGCTTTCTTTATTTCCTTATAAGAATATCTATTTCTAATGTAATTCAATATTTCAGGTGTTATCTCTAAATAACCACACTTTGTTTCAACATAATCACGCTTACGATTTTTGAAATCAACCTTACAGTATTCAGCTAAATTAAATATTTGTCTTTTATTATTAATCTTTTCTGCTTTATCATTATAAGCCTTTTGATTATTACGATAGCGTTCATCTCTTTGTCCGTTTAGTTCACCATCAGGGTAATAAGCACAGTGCATTATAATTGTGATTAATGTTAAGACAATAAAGTCAATCCACGAAATCTCATCTTTGAAATATGCTTTAACAAGCAAGTAAAGTGCTAATACACCCACAACTAATATTGTAAGTGTAATAGTCCTTAATCTAATTATTAATCCTTTTTTATGTTCCATTTTTAAACTCTCTTTCTATATGATCCTATTTCACTTTTTTGGTAATCTTATCTAGTTGCCACTTTTCATACGCAGGTTTCTTAATGATGTTAAATACACCACCACCTGCAAGTGATAAGATAATGAAGCCTACACAACCATTTAATTTTTCAAGTTCTATTTGTCCGAAATAAGTAATAACATAAATGATAGCAAAAGGTAGAATAATAATTAAACGAGAATAAATGTTTTGTTCCATCTTTAATTTATCAATTTTATTGCTTATTGCTTCTTTTACTCTTTCATCAGTTGAACGAGCTAATTGTTGTAAGTAAGAATCTAGTTTATCTCTATAATGCTTTTCGAAAATAGCCTTTGCAGTAAAGATTAATGCTATGACTAAAACAATACCACTTAAAGTTATTTTGTATTTCATACTATTTTCACTAATGAAATTAAACACAATGATACTAGCACTACCACCAAAAGTAAGTAAGAAATCTAAAATAGAAAAGGTGATATATTGTGATTTATTACTCATAATAACACCACCTATCTAACGTTAGTAGTTTTATTAGATGTGTCAATTATGTTTTTAGATTTTTTCTTTTCAATTAATGGTTTTACATCTATAACTTGTGTTGTATCAGGTTTAGATAAACCCTTTGCTTCTGCAAGTGCCTTATGTAAATCATCTTTAATTTCTTGTGGCACTGCAATAGAGTTATCGAAATATGCAGTAAACTTATCGAAGCACTCAATTAAACGATTAGTCTTTTCTTCAACTAATTGTAATTGCTTTTCAGTTCTCTCATCAACAACCTTAACAATTTTTGCTAGTTCATCTTGCACTAATGGTTGCAACTCAATATTAATAGCAATACCCTTAATTTGCTCGGTAGTGGCATCAACTGTGTCCTTAACAATTTTTTCTATTTGTATCTTGTTAATGAATTTCTTAATGCTACCACTAAATAAAGCGTAGAAGCAAGATGATACAATACCACCGATAGTAATACCTGCAAGATAAGGTGAGATAATATTCCATACTTTTTGAATATTCTCAATAACTACATTTAAAAACATTAAACATCACTCTCTTTCTTTTCAATATTTAAAGGCATTTTAGTAGTGTTATCAATGATAGTGTTAGTATTTTCATCATACTCAAAACACTCTAAATTAATACCACTACATTTTCTAGTAATAGGATTATAATATTTACAATTTAGACAATCCGAGTTACGTTGTATTTTCTTCTTTGAAATATTATAAAGCATAATATCACCCCTTTGCTATAATTATATTATACTTAATTGAAAAAAACAACATTTCATATTATAATGAAAATAGCAAACAATAATACTCTCTCTCATATTCCATTGTTATTGTTTGTTAAGGGCTAGAGATAGCCCTTTTCTTTTTATAAAGAAAAATAGAGCCAATTAAGGCTCTACTCGTTCTCTTGATTAGTTACCACCATAAATAGTGATACTATAACACATATTAAAATGATAATAACATATCTCATAGGCTATTCATCTTTAGTATCTTCTTGCTTATTCAATTCATCATATTGCTCTTTAGTAATTTCCACGAAGCCTTTAGGTGTTTCTTTTGGTGTAAAATTACTTGCTATAAAAAATGAATTTTCCTCTTGATTATAATAATATTTCATAGGCTTGTTTCCTTTCTAATTTATTTGAACGACTGTATCGGTTAAAGTTGTTGAACCACTATTATACGCATCTGATGAATAATAACTTGTTGTAATTTGGTCTAATGTTCCATTAGTATTAGTATTTTTAAGAACATTAAGCCTTAAGCCCTCACTTTCAGGTTTAATTGCATAAACGATACTGTCATAATACGGTGCTGGTGAAGATGTATTATAACCTGTTGCACTTATAACTGCGTTAAGTAGATTTGTAGTTAAATAAGTAAATAGAGTGGATTTAGTAAATGATGGTGTGCTACAAGTTAGTGTAAAACAAATGCTTCTATAAGCATACTGATTACTTGCTTGATAAAGCATTATATGATGTTCGTATAATTCACTACCACCACTATTTTCTAATGTTGTTACTCGGCTATCTAGGTCAGTTATTTGTGTTTGTAGGTAGTCGGTATCTATATTACCACTAGCATACATAATATACCATTGATTATTATCATCTTGAAGAAAAAATGCACTTAATTTTATCAACCCACCAAAAAGATTATCAATATAATTTGAGAAAGCAATTACGTGTTTATAGCCACTTTGTGTAATTTTATCATAAGATATTGTATTGAATAATGTATCAGTTGTAACACTACCCTGTGTTAGAGTATTCATTATTGTTCCATTAACAAACAATGCTCTCTTGCCACTTAATACGGCAGTTTCTAAAGCACTTGATAATGTAACAGGGTAAGGACTTGATGTTCCTGTAATTGTTATATCACTTAATTGCACCTCATAAGGCTTATATAGTGCTAATAAATCAATATCTTGTCTATTTGTTGTAATTAAACTCTTTAAGTATGCACTAACGAATTTATTACTTGAATTTGTATCACTTACTAAATCGGCATCTAGTTTATGGCTTGAATCAATTACATTTTGTTTAGCATTTAATAGTGCTTGTATTTGTGCTTTTGATAATGTATTGCCACCTATAATTGTAAAGAAGCCATTATCATATATTGCAGTAAATACTATTTTACTATTAGGTGCTAAAAATTGTGATACATTTCCATAAGATAATGTTGCACCACTATTGTAATTAGTTGGTAAATTAAGGTTATGTCTTACGCTTCCATTAGTGATATACAACATTGTATTTGTTCCTAATGTAATACCACTATAATCTAAGATAAATGTATGTATTGTTTCATCTACTAATGTTGTATTGCTAGGTAGGGCAAAATCGACTGCATTATTAGTCATTACACCATTTAATGTATGATAATATACACCACCTAAAACACCACTACCATTAATGATAATAGTTGATGAAGCAATATTTAATGTAAATGCACTAGGTAAAGTTGTATTACTATAAATTGTTAGGTTATTAGTTGCAGATGTTGTAATATTTGCTGATAGTTCAACACTTAATGTAACATTTTCATCTATTGTAATTTCACTATCACCAAGTAAAGCAAAATCACCATTGATAGATACTTTCTTATAAGTTCCACCTGTAAAATCAGTTGTTTCACTTGTTGTTGAAGCAATAGGTGTATCGTTTGCTTTGATTACCATTGTAAATGTTACATCATCTATATTATTATCAAACATAGCATAGAAATTACAAGTGAAAGTATTTTTATTAGATAGTTCAAATGTTAATACGCTAGTCTTTTCAATAGTGTATGAGCCAAAATCAACGCTACCTAATTGTGTTGCAAGTGTCTTACTTGTATTTACACTATTAGATACTAATTTATTGTTAGTGAAATCAAACCTATATACATCATTAAAAGTCTTTGGTAGGGCATAATCAGTAACAAATTGTTTAGTTGCACCATCACTCTTTGTCATATACTTTTGATTAATAGGTGTAGGATTATTAGTGCCATACTCACTATTATCATAAGTTGCATATTGTGATTTAATAGCAGTTTCAGTTCCACTTAATAGTCCGTTTAATACGGCATAAACCCCGTTAAAATCAACTTGTAGATTATGATAAATATTACCTCTCTTGTAGTAAATATCTACTATCTTACCACCGACAATACTTGCTAAAATATTTGGTGTTGTTTCACTAGGTATTAGGTTTTCATCGTAATTACCCTGTATTAAACCCATTTCAGTATTAGAAGCAGTTTCAACAGTTGGTATTTCAATAGTGTCCCAAGTATTATTTACATTGTATCTACAAGTGTATGATTTATCAGTTCCACCTGTAATAGTCCAAGTCCATATAATAACATCACCATTTCTAGCAGTTAAACCCCAAGTAGTCATCAACTCATTTAATCGTGGATTTGTTGGTGCATTTGGTGATGTATAACTACCACAATATCTAAATGATGTAAGTAATTGATTATTAATATCTATTACATCTTGTTTTAATTGTGTAATATCACCCGTATTAGTTGTTACATTAGTAAAGTTTTCTGCAACCATTTGATTTAAGTAATTAAGGGCTAGTCTTACATTATCAGTTTTAATGTTACTACCATTTGCTATGCTAACTTGAATAAGCGAATCAGTTTTATCTTGTTTTAATAACATATTTGCAAGTAAACTATTTACGTTAGCAATTAATGTAGACATATCAGTATCTTCTTCAATACCACTATCTACCATATTTGTTGCTCTAACAATGTTAAGCTCGAAATTGTTTGATGTAATATTTCCTACTACCTCATTTGTTGCAACACCATTAGTTATTGTAGTCTTTAATGCTACAACATTAATACAATATGTTTGTGTGCCATAGTATAATGTAAATTCCTTTGGCATTTTTCTTTCGTATAAAGTATATAACTTGTTATCAATAACAACATTATCTTTAACAAAAGTAAAGTAATATGGATTGCCTACCTTTTGGCTTCCATTTGCAAGTGTGTAATACATACCCATAACAACATTATTAGAATAATCTACGTTTTCTAGATCAGTTTGATTTTCTAAAATATTGCTAGGCACATATACATTTAGTAGTGTATCATTATAAGAATATTGATTTAATTGAAAACCACAACTTAATGATAATACGCTACCATCATCATTTAAAATAATCTTAATTGTTTTCATTTGTGCTTCGCACCACCTTTCTATTTTAATTTTAACATAAATAAGAAAAAATAAAACCACTAATTAAAGTGGCTCTATTCTACATCATCTAATTGTTTTCTATTAGTAATTGCTTGTGATTTATTATAACCACCAAAAGTAATTAACCAATTATTATTACCCATATCGTAATTCTTACCAATTATAATAGGGTATTTTCCATTAATATTAGGTTTTCTAACTATTGCAAAGGCAACACTATTATCTCGGCTAGTTTCATCAACCTCACTAACATCTTCTACATCAAGATATACTAAATAACCACTTGAATTATGGCTTATTGTTAGTAAATTACTCAAAGTCAATGCTTCACTCTTAAATAAGATATTTTCTTCTAACACATAATCTGCACTAAACTTATTTATTTCTTTGTTTAAGAATACAATGTAAAACTCATCAGTAGTATAACTATTATTCCACATCATATTACCTAACACAATTCTATCAGTATTAGTTGTAATTTGTATGTTGTAGTTAAATGATAACTGCTCTCTATTGTCTTTGGCAACAATGAAGCCACCATAATTAGATTTGAATTGATTAAGGGCATTAGTTATCGTAGTAGGATTAGTTGATGTATTTAAACTATAATCAACGTTTTCAATACTGCTTCCGTATATTTTATTATAGAAAGACATATTAGATAGATTTGTTTCAGTTATTTCAGGTAGTTGATTTATTAAATCTCGTTTAGATACACCACTTATATTAGGTAAATCTTTTAAAATAATGAAATCCATTAAATCGGCTCTACCGAAAACATCTACATATCTAACATAATCTTTAATTTTATACGCTTGTGTATAATCAGTTCCGTTGATATGATTTAATAATGAAAAGATATTTAAAGCCCATTTTAAAGTATTTTGTGTAGCAGTTAGTTTCTCACCACACGAATAGTTATCTTGACAATCCCATTCTAGCGTGTAGGTATTTTTAGATGTGTATGTATTGATAGGTAATAAGTTCACATATAATGATGTGTTAGAATCGGTATTATATGTTTTATCACCATCACCCTTAAATAATGTTAGTGCATACTTTTCTAAATCTATTGCTCTAAACATATCTAGTATGGCATTATTTTCTAACATAGTTAATCTAACACCACTAGGCTCATCACCAACTATTACATAATCTTCAAATGATATTTCTCTATTTACAATGTTTCGTTCACTTATCTCATAGAATCTAGGCTCACTAGGTATTCCTATGATTTGAGATAATTTGTTAAAATCTTTTGTATAGCTTATCTTTTCTTCAATGTGATTTGAATAATACACTCTCTCTATCTTACTTGCATAATACAAGTTGTTATCTATTCTATATAATGCACCCTCTTTGGCTAGAACATCTAAATTATCAACCCAATTAGTAATTTGATATGTAGTGTTTCCTGTTCTAATTAATTTGCCATAAGTATTTAAACCAAAGGCATCACTAGATATTAATTTATCTTGTTGTTGATTAAATTGTGTATGTATAGGGTATTTATCTATATCACTATTTAATAGATATTTTCTAATATCAGGTCTAGTTGTTGTTATTCTAACACTATCTTTAGTTCGATATGTAATCTTAAAACAATACTCATTAATTTGTATTGCCTTTATTTGATTTTCTGTCATACCGAACGCTCTACCTAAAATGTTTTTCATAGAGTAAGCACATTCTACACCTGTTGGTTGTGGCTCAACATATTGCATACCCTCAATTAAATTAGTTCCTAGATGGTAATATATAGCATTTCCTTTATTAGGCATATCACCACTATAATTAAGCACTCTATATATATTATACTCGAATAAATATTGTGTTATATCTCTTTCTACATTACTACTATTTATAGCAACTAATTGTAACACCTCTAATATAGGGTATTTTGTTTTTAATTTAACGACATCATTATAAACTAAACCATCATCACTTTCACTTGATGTATGTAAATATTCAGTAATACTGCTTCCTAGATTAAAGTAGTTTGTTACATAAGATGTTAAAGCTGATACATAATCTTGTGCGAATTTAGAGTGAAAGATAGTATTTTCAGTTCCTCGTAAAGCCTTTATTTCAGGGCTTCCATATCTAACAAAAGATACCAAGAATTGCCCTGTCATAACACCATCATTATCAGTAACTATTGATACAACAGGTTTAGCGTGAACGTATTTTCCTATTTCACTAAATATTTCCCATAAGTTCTTGCCATTAAAATCACTTTCGTTTAGTTTAGTTTGTTTAAGCAGAGTCTTATCACTCTCACTAACAATAAAAGGCAACATAGTATCATAGTAAGCCACACCAACGGATTTACGAAAGGGTAAGCCTACTATTTGAGATTTTTGAAATAAATAGTAGGCATCAGTTTGGTCGGCTTCCTTAAATAGATTTACTAATAAATCGTTAGGATCATACACATTAATTCTAAAACTCATATTAAATTCATAATCTTGCTCTAAAAAAGCGTAATCAGAATCCCATAGTGGCGTTACACCTGATATATTTAATTCATTACCAATAACTAACGGATTAGCATAGCCACTTGTTTGCATTTTGTGTCTAGTAAATCTAAATGTATACTGATGGTTAGGTTGTAGTTGTAAAGTTATTTGTCTATTCTTTATTTCATTATTCACAATAACATCATCACTATATGTTCCACTTGCTACAATAGTGTGTATTTCAGGTGATGTGCTATAAGCATCAATAGTATGGTTTCCGTTTACAATGTTTTGCTTCCATATTTTACTTTCTACATCATTATAATATTTAGCATATTTAGATGGGTATGATGTAATAGGCGTTTCAGTATATTGATTAGTAACAACGTTTAAATCACCGATAACTAAATCAACAGGCAAGAATCCTGCCAAACCATAATTTCTAGTATTTGGTAAACCATAGTAACACAATATTGTAGGCATTGTAAATGTAAATGTATCATTGTTAGCATCGTATAAAATATTTTTAGGTTGATTTCTTAATGTATTGAAATTACGATTCCAATCCATAGTTGCAGGATTACTTTCACTTAAAGTTCCCTGTGGGTATGATAAAATTGTTTCAACCCACTCATATTGATAACCACTAAAATAACGATAATAAACTGTTGTTTTATCTTCATTTCTACCAAAATGATAATTTCCACTAGGGTAAAAAGTATCTTCGGCATTTGCATTATTAATATTTAAAACAATCTTTTCGTTTAAATCTACGCTTTGTGTTGTTGTTGTAACATTTTGTAGTTTATAAGTAACTGCCATATTATCAACAGGTCTAGTTTGTGCCACTACACCGACATCAATAAGTGATAAATTATGTGTATAGTAATCTTCTGCAAGATTAGGTTGTTCTACATAATCTTCTTGTAAGGCATAATCATATTCTAGTTCAGTTGTTTCATCATCAGTAGCATTATATTGTGTTAATCTTACTCTAAACATAGATGTAGGCTCAAACTTTTTCTTAAAAGGTAAGCCCTCTAATGTGATATTCATTGTTTTAAGGGTATCATCTAAATTAAGTGTTTGTCCGACACCCATTTGAACGTATTTAGAAAAATCATAGAATTCTTCTTCTTTATTTCCATCATTTTCATTTTGCTTTAATAATTTAATTTCAATGTTTATTTTTCCGTATTCCATATTATCTTAATCTCCCTGTTGTTAGATTTACATTGGCTCTTGAACGAGCATAATTAATTTCGTTTTCGAGCTTAAATGTTTCGATTTGATATTCTCTCTCTCTACCTGCATATTTAAAGGCTTTTGATGTAGCACTTGTAGTAAGTGCCATAGCACCACCAATTAATGCACCAATCCAACCACCACGAGAGCCATACCAAGCACCCATAGTAGTTGCAGTTAATACATCACTTACATCGTGTCTTGCTTCTACATCTCGTTGCATAATATCGGCTAGGTTTTTATCGCCCGTTGTTCCTGCAACATCACCTAGAGCATAGTTAGTAGTTGCTTTTGTTAAGGCTATTACAACTGCTACCCCGTGTGTTGCATTAATAAATAGCATACGCTTGTTTAATTTGCTTTTAGGTTTAGTTTCTAGTTCTTGTTCTTCTGTTTCTTCTTTTGGTGATTTATCAGGTGTCTTTTCAGTTGTATCACTAACACTTGTAACACCCTCACCTCTAACAACAACTGTTATTTGTCTTTGTTCTTGTTTCAAGAAAGCCATAAACTACCACCCCTTTGCATATTGATTTAAACTTAAAACAACATTGATAAAATCACTATTTGCAACCTCTATCTTATAGCCACTAATAACCATTTTTGTTACTAGCCATTCTTCTTGTAATACATCATCATTATCGTAGTAGTATGAACGTTCAGCAATATAAATCGGTATATTTACATCACCAACACCTGTTGATGTTCCACTAAATGCAGTCGTAGGCTCGGTAGCACTATATCTATTAGCGTTTTGTTTTCTTACGGCTCTATCTATCGCAACAAGTGTCTTATCATATTTATTAGCCCAAAATGATATTGTAGTGGCTCTTGTTAGATTTGTAATCATTGTAGCACTTATATTAGGTTTATCTTGTGATATATTAGGCTTTGATGTAAATACATAGTTTGTAGTCATTTTAGCAAACGGCACACTCTTATATTCACCACTTGCATTTAATGATATTTTAAAACCTAAATCGGTATATGTATCTGCACCATTAATATATGATATTGTATAATCTACACTTAATACTAATGTTCTACCTAATGCACTTGTAAATGGCTCGGTTTCATAATTTACCTCACCAACATTAATATAAATTGTTAAATTATCTTGTTCTCTATTAAGATATGTTAAGGCTTTTCCTAGTAGTTCATCTCTAATAATATTGATATGATTTTCTATAATCTCGGCTTTATCTTGATTACATATAATAGTGGCTCTTGCACTAACGCTTCCCATATCTAAATCACTACTAGCAGTAAGATTTATTTTTGTTTTCTCAATTAAGCAATAAGTCCTAGATGTATCACCTCTTGATTCTAGCCATCTATCTAAATTAGGAAAATTATAGTCATCGCTCTCAAATAAAGATTTTTCCTTTAAATCGAGCTTATACTCGTATGTGTATAGTTTGATATAATCTACTACATCAACTTGTTTTTGTGTTTGTTGATACTCATTGATTTCAGTAATATCATATCTCTTACTTAACCACATATTATTAAATATCTCTTTAATATCATAAGTTGAAAACTCGGTTTTATTCACTCTTAACACCTACCTTTCTATCAAATGCTCTTTTTAATGAAGCATAATCTCTTAACTCATTTCTAGCGTTGTAAATAAAGTTTCCTTTTTCCATTCTCGGCTCTCTCACTTTCTTAAAATCATCACTAAAATATATATTCTCTACAACATCTTTCATAAAACTTGCTTTCTGCATACGATCCATTAATTTTATTTCTTCTAGGTTATTTATTTTAAGATACAATTTAGGCTCATACCCAAGATATTTAGCATTTATTTTAGTTTGTTGTAGTGCTTTGGCAATAACCTTACCATTATTACCCATCATAGTCATCATATAAGCGTTCATTTGTAAAGTTCGCAATACATCATCATAAGTGTTATAGATGGTATAATTGCTTTTAAGTTTACCACTAATTGTTATTGTATCATCAGTAGTATTAGAGTGAATAGTTTTCATAGAGTTTCTTGCACCCATAATAGCGTATTGTCTTAAAAAGGTTGTAATATTACTGATACCTTTATTACGATAGCCGACATCACCATCTTCATTTTGTATCTCTTTAACCTTAACCTGTGGCAATACATCTTTTAACTTATCATTCATAAATAAATCACTTAATGTAAACTTTTGTCTATACATTAAATCACCACCTAACGTTTAAGTTCAGTTAAGGTGCAGTATGTATATCTTAATGGTTTTGGTAATCTAATTGTTTTATATGATACATCACTAATAATGTATGGCACACCATCTATAATGGCTATATCATCATCATTAAGTGGTAAATCAGTTTCGGTTTTAATATCAAATGTAATATACTCGACATTTAAACCTTTTATGTATTGTTCTTCTACATTATTTATATCACCAACATAGCAATAATTAAATGTTCCACTATTAATGAAATATGAGCGTTGTTGCTTACCTATCTTATCATTAATAATCTTTGATGTTCCGTTTGCAATTATAGTTGTATTGAATAATAAACCTAACAAGCCTTTTACATTATCAATAAAATTAGTTAAGTCATCACCACTTAATGTTAGTTGTTGATTAGTATTATTAGATACATAGCCTATTACAACATTACTAACACTAAACTTTTTGCCATCAAATGTATGGTTAGGTATAACAACACCAAAATTATTACTTGTAGGACTAGCCAAAATAACCTGTGTATTACCATTTATTTCTCTTGTTAAATATTGTGTTCCACTTGTAGAATTTATGATTATATTATCAAATGTGTTTTCAAACTCTATTGTAATATATCTTATAGATGCAGTTTCAGGTAATTCACTTAATATATCATCTGCCATAGAAATATTTTCCATTATTAATGATTTTATTACAGGTAGATATACACTAGGATTATTAGTTAAGGTTTCAATGTTATCATAAAACTTATTGTAATTAATCTTTATATCACTTGCAGTTAAATAAATGGTATCAATCCACTCAATTCCATTGTATGCAATTAAATTATTACCATAAGAATATACAACGTTAGTTGTTATTGCTTTAAATGTAGTATAATCTTTGTTTTCGATTAACACCATTTT
>OCTX012102481.1_pt1 | contig 24685 bp, 20 predicted proteins | sample 1539691 | NCBI WGS metagenome assembly OCTX01 (sample SAMN02144231, study PRJEB22623) | gut metagenome | biome: sheep rumen | host: Ovis aries | place: New Zealand
ATGAAGGGTCTGATTTGCCAGTGGGTCCTTTGCCAGTTCGGAACGCGCTGCTTCTTTCGATGCCTTGACCTGCTCTGTGTAATTCTTCAGCTTGTTTCTTACAGAAGGACGGTTGCTCGGGTCATCGATCTCACCCTTATCAGTGCGCTCCGAAATCTTTGAGTTTTGCTCTAACAGAGGGTCGTTGTCTGTCTTCGCTAAAGAAGGGTTTGCTTCTTCTTTCGTTTCTTTTCGGATTGCCTCCGCCGCGATCCTTTCGCCCGGTGTACGCTTCGGCTCATCTTTTTCCTGTTCATCACGCTCTGCGATTCGGCTCTGAGCTTCGCCAACGACAGCGGCTTTGTCAGTTGTGACAAACTTATAACGCTCGACGATTCTCTGAATCTTGGACGCATCATCTGCTCTTGCAATGATATCCACAGGGGCGGATCCGTCCTGATTCTTCTCCCGCAGAACGCAGTAGAGTACGCCATATCTTTTAGCCTGCTTAGTGAACTCGTTAAGATCCTTCTGCGGAAGTGAAAACACCTTCAGTTCCTTGCCCGAACGCAGCATGGATGTCAGCCTTGCTTTGCCTCTTGTTTTAGTCTGCTCTTTTAGCACACTGGCAAGCAGCAGGGCAACATCTTTTGCTGCTGCTCCGGACAGTCTCGCTGCGACTTCAAATCCTTCCAGTGACAGACGGACCACCTGTTCAGCAGCATCACCGCCAGGGTTCATATGCTTTCTCCTTTCTTCGTTTGGTTTGTTCTGATTCTTCAGCATGGATCTGCTGAAGCTTCGGACTGATAATTTCAGATCTCTCCGCAATAGACTCGCAAAGGGAGATCTCTTTTCTGAGTTTCTTCATCTCCTCCGATATGGATGAGATCTTTTCTTTGATTTCGCTTTTCTGTTCTTCAGGGATATTTCTCTTCCGTTCATTTCTGAGGCCTTTTCTTTCTGATTCCAAATGCTTTAGGTTCTCCGAACACTTTTCTGAAAAAGAAAAAAGCTGCCCGGCAGTATCAATGTGATAGTTACCAAGCAGCCTTGCTTCCTGTGAGATCCGATCCAGTTTTATCAGATCATCTCTCAGGAGGTAATGTACCCTTGATGGCTTTCTATTTTGTTGTTTCGGCAGGTATCCAAGCTTATAGCAATAGTACAGATACTTGCGGTACAGGCTCGTTTTCTCATATAGCTTGTGCTCTCGTGTAGGCATACGATACTGCCGATAGTATCGATCGTTCGTAGGAGGTGTATATCTCCCGGAGCGGAAACTCTCGCCGATGCGTTCTTTGATTCGGTCGTTTGTGTAATCATCTCCAAGGCGATACAGTCGGATTGATTTCTCCGAACCGGGAGGAGTAACTGTCCAATACTTGCGTGAGGGATTGAGATTGTATTTGTACCCCCGTTGCCTCATTTGATATTTGAAGTCGTCCAGGTTTCTGCAGTGTGGGATGATTTCGTCAATTGTTTCACGAAGGATACTCTGACGAGTTGGTATTCCGGCTTGCTCCTTCTTTGTGATGTGATACGAATCCCTATTACGCTCAGGATTCTGCACTACAGAAAGACCATACTTCTGGCATATTTCATCTGCAACGTGTCTGAATTTGAACCATGCCTTTTCTTCTCCCTGCAGTCTTTTGCCGTCCTTAAAAGAAATCGAGTTGATGACATAATGGCAGTGGAGGTGCTCTGTGTTCAGATGAGTAGTGACAATTGCCTGAAACCTATTTCCCCAGACTCGTTGCACAAACTCTTCTCCAATTTGCTGCGCCATCTCTGGAGTGACCTCCATATCTTTAAAACTGATGTATCCGTGATATGCTTGTATGCTATCCGTTTTTCCAAACCGCTCCTTGACTGTCACGAACTGGTCTCTGGCACAGGTAGGGTTACAGTTGATTCCCTGTATATAAAACTCATGTTCTGTTTTCTCTTCGTCCCGTGCATAGCTGAGAACGTCACGAAGCGCTTGGTACTGTTCTTCTGAATAAGTATCAGCAGATGTCTTTTCTTTATTAGCTGCATAGTCGAGAACGTGTTTGAGATTCGACTTGACCGGCCATAATTTTGTTACTGCCATCGCTTACGGTCGTCCTCCGGTCTTAAGAATTCTCGTTCGATATCTGCCTGAAACTGATGCCATCTGATCACCTCCTCATCCAACTTTTGTGCATCAATAAAGCCAAGGCTGTGTGCCTTGGCTGCTAACTGATTGATATTGTTTGCGATACCAGATATTTGTTGCATTGCTTCATAGAACCGGACATCTGGCTTTTCTTTTGGAATATATCCTCGAATCAAAAAACGAACTAATGAAGATCGCGATAAACAGGCTTTCATTGCCTTTTCATCAAGGATAGCAACATCTGAGTCCGAAAGCCTGACATGTAATTGCTGTTTTCTTCCCATCTTACCTCTCCAAAAAAGGCAAGTGACTCACATGAACCACTTGCCTTACTAATTAATTAAATATCTATTCTTTTTTTCTTACCCGCAGTTCCAACTAGCGACATAAGTAATTCTACGATAGCAAGCAATGACAACACGTTCGAATTCTATTGAAACGAGTTCATCAAACGCATGTTATTCAACTTCATGATAAATGACAGTTCTTTTGGTATTGTTGTGCGCATTATAAGACGATATAGTCTTACAGAAAGCACCAGCCCACATTGGCTGGTGCTTTCTGCTCTTAACTCCATAAAAGCCACAAGTTTTAGTTTATCCCATCTCAATTAATAGACGAACAAACAACTAGTATGCATCATTCACACAAGATTCAAGGAAAACGGATTTAAAACAACTCTTCAGGTTTCCTTTTGGACTATGTAATGCTGCACCAAACTTTTATGATTGCCTAATTGTCGAAGAAACGCATCGACTTGTCGCCAAGATGTATGGCGATTGGAACGGGAAAAATCAGGTTATCGTCAGCTCTTTTTCATAGTTATCGCTTGCAGAATTTCCTTATCTCTTCGGAGACCGCCAGGCACTTCCAAAAACACCCGAGAAAACTGAGATGGTTTTGCGTTTTCCGCTCGGTTTTGCTTGATTCTGACGGTTTCTGTAAGCAAAAATCGTGAACCCCGGTTACAACTCAAACCCCGTATGGAGTGAGGATTTGCTGCATATGTGCTTCATACCCATTGCATCCCAGGGCGATGGGTGACAACATAATATGCGGGGATCCTCACTTTCTATACAAAAAACCATTCCTGTTATTTGCAATAAGAGTAATGCAAAACATACGCGCAATTATGGAGATAATTGTAATACCCGAGAAGGAGACAGGATATAGATCTTTTTCATGGCTCTAGTCATAGCAACATAAAACTCTTTTGCCGACAGAGGTATCTCCATATCAATAATGACACAATCAAATTCTAACCCCTTTGACAAAAGTGTCCTCGATGCTAAGCGATTAAGGTCAGAATATCTTCTCTGTAGCGAGGGGTCTTTACGAATATGCTCCGCAGCTTCATAAACCGAAATACCATGATCTCGAGCATATTTGATGCTACGAATCATCTCGCGATGTAATTCTTTGCGGTAAAACGAAAATGTTGACCTTTGTTCAAACCATGCAAGTATTCGTAATTCAGCCTCATATCTATCGTATTGCTGAACCTCAATAATGAGTTGACCGAAATCCTGGTTTTTTGATATTCGGCTAAAATCGAAGCTATTCTTCTTTAGTCTGTCAACAAAAGACTTCAGTTCTGTTTTTACCTTTGTTGCGCATTTACTTTCAAATTCTATAATGTCAAGAATTAGGTCCGCGCCAGTATTGTCAGAGAATAATCTTGCAAATTGGAATAACTCCTCGCATTCTTGCTTTTCATCCACTTGAAAAATACCAGGTGATCTCATACAAAATTTAGCCTGTTGTGCCTCCCATTTCGTAATGTATAACACAGTCTTGTATTGCCTAAACTCTTTGAGCAAGGAGTACACATTGAAAGACCGTGGATCAATTATACATACGCTTTCTGTACAAGAATCAAGGCTTAATGTGCATGATTGCCCTGACAAAGCAGGCCATAAGGCGGTTCTGATATCGCCTAGATATTGGCCAAGAATAGGATTGGAGTTTTTCCATCTCCACGGAGCTGTAGTAATCTCGACGCATTGGAAACCAAGATTATTCCAGTCTACAAGTTCTTGGTTACCAAAAGCGAAGATACCTTGAAGCGGATCTCCCAGAACACGTATTGGAAGAAATCGGCTTAACTCTTGAAACATCTCATGATGCACCCGCAGGCAATCCTGATACTCATCGACTATAATCCCAGAATACGTTGTCTGGATTATTTTCCCTGCCCACTCATGCTGAAATATACACTTCGCTCCACTATAGAACTGCGAATAATAACGATGTGTTTCAGCTGAAGACCTGTAGAGAGATAGCGATGTATCGATGCCTGCAGTGTGGTTATATGACATCCCCCATCTAATACAAAATGCAGCAATAGTAGAAATAGCATACTTCGACTTTGGCACATTCCGGTGGTTAAGCCTTTTCTTCAAAGCATCAACGCCTGCGTTTGTGTGTGTGAGGAGAAGCTGTTTGCCGTCAGCGTACGCCACCATATCTACGATCATCTCGGTTTTGCCATGACCTGCTGGGGCAATGACAGCAGCGCGTTGGAGGGCAAAAATGTTATCAAGTTCCTCACGTGTCATCCTGTTTCACCCATTTAGTCAGTCCGGCAATTACCTTTCTGATTGCAGATTCAGCAGGCAACTCATCCCAGTGTTCCAGTACGATTTTCCCAAACTGTTCTCCACGCCCTATTCGTTTGTACCAATCGCTATCCTTGGCAACTTTTCCCAATATGCGGCGTTGTTCATCTGAAAGGCTAGATATTTCTATGTTATCGCCATCTCTTGTATAAGGAATACCATGATTTTTTAGTTTTGCAGCGATTGCGTCTGCACTCTTTTCATCTATAGCAATGTGGATAGCCTCTTGTATGGCTGATAGTGGAATATCCAAAAAGCATTGTTCCTCTAATGCATTTGGCTTCATCCAATCAAATACCGGAATCCCAATCTCACGCATATACTGTTTTTTGGAATCCTCGCTGTCTTTGTCGGAATCCATTACAATACAAAGATCATATCCGCATTTTCTTAAGATATCTGTGCATTGAAAGATTTCATCGCCATTACCATCTGCTGTAGATATACCTTTGTATGCCATGTGGAAATTCTCTGTGGCGTTAAGAAAAGCATCGAAAGCCCGAATAAACCCCATTTCGGTCCTTCCTTCACAGATAATAAGGCGTTTGGCTAAGAATGCCTCAGTGTTCCGTCGAATCTGTTGTTGGATCGTTTTATTGACATCTGGGTTTTCACCCTTCAAAAAATATGCAACCGTTCTCCCTGAAACAGAATGAACAACCATAAGTTCATCAATTGTGCATTCTGCCACTGCCACCGGCGAGTGCGTAGTTATTATAATCTGACCCGCACTACTATGTTGGGATCTGAATTCATTGATAATGCTCCGTATGCGATATGGTTCGAGTCCATTTTCTATTTCATCGATTAACATTAAAGCATCTCCTGATGCAGCTCCAATATTCAACCCCATAGAGAGCAGCCTTTGGCTTCCAGTTCCAAATTGGCCTAAAGGGGCATTCCCATCAAACAGACCAACATTCGATGAAAATGAGTTCACCTGCATTATAAGGCGACTTGTTATCTCAGCGCTGAAACTAACACCATACTTTTTGCCAATATCGGTCAGCGTTTTGGAGATGCTATCGAGAGCGCTTAAATCCGCATTTTTTGCCACATCTCGAACTGCTGCAGTATAAGCATCGTGGAGTATCCCTTTTGAGTCGGCATATTTCTGTAGAATTGAATATTTACCCCAAGAAAGATCTTTGGATACATTATCCCCAATCACGCCAACGAATAAATCCCTGCGGTCGTTGTGAGATATGACTCGCGGATCTTGCCTATTACATACGATTTCCCATATTGGATCCAATGAGGCGTCAATAACAAGTTGTATAGTTAGGCAAAGAGGAAGCGTATCATGCGGTTCGTCGTCCTCTCCTTCTTGAAGCCTAACATCCGGTCTGCGAAGATACATACCGAATTTATCTTCAGCAAGGAACCTATCTGGAAATTCTGTAAATGTACCGCGGATAGTGATTGGATTCGTCGTATCCCCTTGGTAAAAATCTGAATCCGATACATTAAGACTCCACGACGGCCAAAAGAGCCATTCGATTGCCCTGAGAAGAGTTGATTTAGTGCTATCACCAGCTCCAATTAAACATATGATGCGCGAATCAAGTGGGAACGAAATATTACTTTCTAGAATTCCACGATAATTCTTAATCTCAAGATTTGTTATTCTCATAGCGTATCCCCAAATGACTATTTTCGGTATTTGTGCTATAGACTTCAATTACATTATCTTTCAAATAATCCCCGTTATCCTTCGATATAACTTCTAGAAGACGCCAACAAGAGTCGTGAGAAATACTGCGCCGTTCTGAGTTTTTCTCGAATTTTCCTGACAGCCAGTCCTGGCCCCATCAATTCATCATTCTTTGTTTGGTATTGTGTATCTGACAACTTTCCACTAAAAACACACCAAACATGAACAATTACACTATTAATCGAGGGGTGTTTTGGAAAGGTTAGGGGTATATACACCTCAAACCTGATTTATCAGGGATAAACAATAATTTACGTATTCCAAAAGATTTGTTTCCTTTACTTCTTGAAGCTTCTTTGAAAGAATATGAATTTGCTCAAGAGTATCGTTGGAAAAAGGATCCTGATTTATTGGAAACACTTTGCTGTAATAGATACCCTTTTGAGCATCGGGAATCTTCTTTGTCATAATCCCGGCTTTAATCATAACCTCTTCAAGATTTGGCGAGTTGTATATCGGAACAATATACTCTTTGAGGCAGCAGCTCTCAAACATTCTTCCGGATGTGTAATCCTCTCTGGCTTGATCGGAGCAGTCATCTGTGTCCATGATAATAAACAGTTTGAAATTCCTTAAGGCCTTATCCTTTTTGTCATATTCTATAGAGTATGTTTCGGCAAAAGTTTTAAGGCTATTAAATGGTTTACCGCTTAGTATCTTCTGCAAGCCATTGATCTGGATACTGCTTTTGCCGCTATTGCTGTCAATAATCTTAACCGGCAGATGAAGATTTGTATAAATATAGCTTGCAAGAAATCGTTCTGATTTTCCGTGCACAATAACGGCTGCTTTTTTGTACTGAGCAGGAGTATAATTCCTCATTCAGTTTCCTCCTGCTTAGTACCGACTCCTCTTAACTCTTCGACTATTTCTCCATACTCTATTTCGTCAACAACAGGAACACCACCAAACAAGCCCTTAATATACATGCTCCGAATGTTATTTGTTCCATGAATATCGTATTCATCAAGGCAATGCACTTCTTTGTTTCCTAAGTAGTCAACATTGATGACGTATATAGACTGAGGACGCAGCGTCTCCAGCAAATACGTATTGTGCGTTGTGATGATTAACTGGCCGTTTATCCATTCGTCAATTGATGAGAGCATGGTTCTGAGAAGCAAATCATGTATTCCAGTATCAATTTCATCGAGAGCTATTGTACCGCCCTGACAAGCTCCCAACAAATCATTGATCATGAACAAAATCCGTTTAGTTCCTTCTGATTCCTCCTGAAAGTTGATGCTCCGAATTTGTTCGCCTATCATCTTTTTAGCATACAGCTTATAATGCAGATTTGAACCTTCTAGATTTTTCTCATAAAATACTTCTTTTATATCAGAATATGCCTGTGTAAAAAAGTTGTTCAAAATGCGTTCGGTTTGATTTAATGCGTTTTCATGAGAAACTGCAATCAAGCCTTCAAGCGGATTCTCTATAACCCCTTGATAATTGACATTTGCATTCTGACTTTTTAGAGAACCAATCGAATGTTTTGCTGTCAAAAGCAGAATCATATTAATTACTTCAAACACATATGGCAGATAGCTTTTGTTAATATATTCTGTATTTTTGCTTTCACGCTCATTGCTAAGAATACTTAAAAGAGAGTGTTTTCCCCAGTATTGAGCAATCAGAGTTGCTAATTCACGTTCAGCTTCCTTAGTTTTAAAGAAATTCCCACAGAAAGACTTGTCGATTCTGCCCTCCTTCAATGAGAGATCGAATACTACGCCACTCTGTTTTCCGGTAAAATAGTATAACTTCTCTCCAATAAACCCTTCTGTGAAAGAAACAGAATAGTAACCGGTATGATTATTGAATATAAAACCTAGCTCAATAGTTGTCGGTTCTTCACAAGCAATCATTCTATGATCTACCATCACATTTTGAAATGATGGGATATTGCCGTTTGCCAAAGATATAAGGAAAGCATCCGGCAGAGATCCAGCTTTTTGCATTTGCTGCAGAGCTACCATATGAAAGGACTCTAAAGAAAGCCGTAAAAAACTTAAACTATCGACAAAATTCGACTTTCCACTTCCGTTCTCGCCATAAACTGCAACAAACTTTTTGTATGATTTCTTTCCTTTTCGAAAATCAAATATGGTTTCCCTAAAAGATTTGAAGTTCTTTAGCTTAACATAAGTAATCATCCATACCACCTCATTAGAATAATTGCGTGTGTTATTATAATAGCACATCTATTTCCGTCAATCAATAAACATGAGCGAAAACAACATAAATTATGTAAAATCGGGGCATGTTAATTAGGACGGAAAGTGTATCGCAAATACGGTATTGCAATAAGTGGGTTATTGTCCACGGCAATGTATATTTGAACTTCAAAAGAGTTATTTCTCCTGTTGGTCGATAATTCTTAGTGATGTCGTTCTAACATACATTTTTTTCATTTTTTGTATAACTTAAGTAAGCTTCACCACATGCGCGATATTCGAACTTCATGGTAAATGACAGTTCATTTGGTATCATTGTGCGCATTAAAAGACGATAAATAGTCTTACAGAAAACACCAGCCTATATTGATATGTACCCCCAATACTGGACAAAGAAACCAGTATTGGGGGTATTGTTATGAAATACAGCAACGAATACAAACTGATGTGCATCGAGATGTATTACCGAGGAAAGTATCCGGAAACACCTGAGGGGATGACAATAAAGAAATTTCATCAAAGGATCAGGGAATGGGCAAGGAAAAGCGAAAGAGGAGGACTGGAATCAGTAAAGCATAAAGCACAGAATAAGAAATGGACGCCGGAAGAAAGATTGGCGTTGGTGGAAAAGGTACTGGCGGGAAGCGCAGTGAGAGCAGCGGCAGAAGAAGAAGGACTAGAGCCTAGTGTGTTGTACCAATGGGTGCGTAAATATAGAATAGAGGGGTATGAAGGATTAGTAGAAAAGCCAAAGGGGAAGCCACCCAAGGAGCCTAAGCCAATGACGAAGAAGAAAGAAGAACCGAGAGAGTTAACGGAGTCTGAGAGAGAAGAACTGTTGCGTCTGCGGGCAGAGAATGAATATCTGAGAGCGGAGACGGCAGCAATAAAAAAATTAATGGCCTTGAGACGCGAAAAGGAAGCAGCGCGACTCAAGGCGAAAAAGCAGAAGCGATCCAAGAGCTCCGAAGCAAAGGATACCGACTAGAAGATCTGTTGAAGGCGGTTGGGATGTCCAGGTCTACATACTACTTTGAGTTAAAGCGATTATTGACTCTGGAAGAAAGAGACAAAGAGCTGAAAGAGCAAATAAAGGCTGTTTACGACAAAAACCATGGCAGATACGGAGTCCGCAGGATACATAAAGCTTTGGTCAATGACGGTATCTATGTGAACCACAAAAAGATACAGCGCCTGATGCATGAGATGGGGCTAAAGGGAAAGCGGCCGAAAGAGAAATACCATTCCTTCCAGGGAAAAGTTGGAAAGGTCGCTGACAACATAATAAGTCAGGACTTCCATGCAGACGAACCCTTGAAGAAATGGTCTACCGATGTCTCACAATTCTCCCTTCCCTGGGGCAAATGTTATCTGTCTCCGATATTGGACATGGCAACGAATGAGATTATCTCCTACAATTTGTCCAGAAGTCCAAACCTGCAACAAGTGACAGACATGCTTGATGAGGCATTTGCGAGGTTTCCGGAAACTGGAGGCCTGATCCTCCATTCCGATATGGGGTGGCAATACCAGCACCAGACATATGTGAATATGCTGAAGGACAGGGGTATTATCCAGTCTATGTCCAGGAAAGGTAATTGTTACGATAACTGCATTATTGAAACCTTCTTCGGAAGGATGAAGACCGAAATGTTTTACGGACATGAGAAAGAATATTCTTCTTTTGAATCCTTTTCTGCTGCAGTTCATGAATACATAGACTATTACAACAACGAGCGTATCCAAAAGAAAACAAAATGGACACCTCCCGCTATATACCGGGAGGTGTCCATGAGGGCCTAAATCTTATTAATTATATGTCCGGGATTTGGGGTACATAATATATTGGGTTGGTGTTTTCTGTTTTTAACTACATAAAAGCAACAAGTTCCAATCTATATCTTCTGAAGAAAAAGAAATTCACGAATATGGTCTAATTGCCTTGTTCGTGAATTTTATTAATTACGGTTTGTGGATATTGCTTGGCATAGCATCATCCACATTGCCGGAAACCATTATTTTCCTTCTATGCTATACAATCTTGCGCAACTTAATCGGAGGATGGCATGCATCAACTCCAGGCAAATGTACAATATGTGGTGTTTTGATGTGGCTTTTTATAATGTACATATATAAGCGAATCTATTTACCTTCTCAATTATTTGAAAGACTCATAATTACTGTCTTCCTTTGTCTTCTTGCTATCGTTATTAAAAAAGACTTGTCATTCAAACGTAAAGCAGCAGGGATCATTTGCTTATCGTGTCTATGTGTCCTTTCTTTCATTTTTGAGAATACATCCTTGTATAGTTATTCCACTCTAATAGTTTTATCTTTGGTATGTAATATAATAATGAACATGCTGCTATTATTCGAGGCAAAATGTAACACTAACGAATAGTACGCATATATCGGCATTGTCGTAGCAAGCAGCGTTTCTGCACGGACAACTCCGGCTGAGAGCGTTTGCCAATGGTCATCGCACTCCGTCACCACAATAAGGTCTTAGGATTATCCTAACAAGCACCGTTTGTAAAAGAGGAACACAAACGGTCTGCTTGCTAAGATGATACAGGCTACTTCTTCCGGATTCTTATCGTTCGGTTTCTTTCGAAGCAGGCTTATACTTTTCTGCAGAGATCTTTCCGTATGATTCCGCAAAACGTTCCGGATACTTGAACAGTTTTGAATACTTCATCTGTTGTTCAAGAGTGAGAGACTTAAATGAATCTGCGTCTTCAGGCGTGCCGACAATAAAAAAATTGCCGGCGATGATATCGATCAACTGATTCGTATCAGGGTCATATACCGCCCTGTTCAAAGGCAATCCATAGATTTTTCCTTCATCATTGCAGACGATAGCAACATCATCATTGAAGGGGCAATATTCCTCAATATACCCACCGACCAGATCCTGCATAGCTTTCAGGTCATCATTGATTTCTATTACATAAGGGTATTTTCCGGGTTCCACTAAAAGGACCTGAATCATTTCGGGTTCATATATAATCTCAAACTCATCTACATCTGCGCTAAGTGCAAGGGAGCTTCCGTTATCCCAATTAACATGGATCTGTCCTATATCATCGACTGAAGTTACCGTTCCCTTAAGACCATCAAACATCTGTGGCTCGCCTGTCATCTTATGAAGAAGAACTCTTCTTCCCGGAATAAACTCGTCTTTCAAAACAAAGACATCGACATCTGTCATCGTTCATAACTCCTTTTTCGTTGTGGCTGAATGCCAAGTTTGTGACATAAATAATCGTTGATATCCTTCCCGAACCTGGGAGGTCTATCAACGATTTTGTATTTATTGCTGAGGTTGTTCTGAATCACTTTTGTGGCGTTTCTTCCCGCTGTGTCATTATCCAAGTGGAGATATATCTTCTCGATATTGGGATTGTTTTTAAGCAGGATCTCCAGTGAAGATGGTGTTTTTCCTGTCCCGTCAGAGCCTGGAGAGTATACCCCGGCAAGTGAGATCAGAGACTCTGTTTTGTAGTCTCCGCCATTCAGTTTGATCAGTGTTGCATAGGAAAGAGCATCGATTGCTGATTCAAAAACATGCACAGATCTGCTGTCAGGGTTCATCATTCGGAAGGAATAATGCTTATCGCTGCCGCTGCAGTCTCCCATAACTCGGGAGGCATTTGTGCCACGGAATGCTGCATATCTGGGGTGACCATTATCATCTTTTCCGACGAAGACCACGTTGTTATGAGACATGGATTCATATATGATTTCTGCCTCAATACAGTCCTGAATGATCTCCTTATCGATTCCTCTCCCGGTCAGATACTGCATCACTTTTTCATTGGAAGTGTTCTTCTCCGGAAGCAACAGTTTCTTTTCTTTTTCAGTTGGTAATGAGGAAACTGGCTGTATCACACAGCTATCACCGATGATCTGCTGCACAGCTTCGGTGAAATCCATACCCTTGACCTTTACGAGATAATCCAGGGCGGAACGTCCTCCGATGCCTCTTGACCACCACATCCACATTCCGTTCGAGATCTTCAGAGAATCATGAGTCCTGGTGCAGTATCCTCCGGAACACCGGACCAATTCGTCGGGTTCGTGCATCCTAAGGTATGACAAAAGATCGACTTTCTTAGCCTCAAGGATCGTTTCCGGCTTGATATATGGCATCCGTCACCTCCCTTATGTAATGAGTGATTCCGAAAATTGGCGGTACTCTTTTTCAGTGCTATCGATCAGCTTATCTGCTGTGGACTGCATCAGCTCCAGCATCTCATCATTATCGACATCAGCCATTGCGGCACGGATTTTTGATACTGTAATGAGTCTTCCATTTGACCTGAACATGCTGACGATCAGTTTTTCTTCTTCGGTAAAATGTGTCATCTCTCGGCTCCTTTCTGCAGATGTTGTGCAGGCTCTGCCTTCTCTTGCGTCAAGGTCATATAGTTATCTTCAATTCTGTGAATCAGAAGAGATGCAGCATCCTTGATCGTATCCATCGAGTTCCTGAGCGTCTTCAGATCTTTGTCACCTGCCCATGCTGTGACATAAGGAAAGGTGTATTCGGAAGTATCGATTCCGAAATGAGAACATACAGAGAATGCAACGCTCTCGGCTTGAACCTCTTTCGTTTTTGGATCCATCAGCGCACCGCCGTTATCCCGGTTATGAAGAACAGAGTGGGCCATCTCATGGATCAGCGTTTTCAGCGTCTGCGCTTCGCTCATGTCCTTTTGCACGCAAATCGAATTGTTTACCGTGTGGAAATATCCTCTGGCACTTCCTTCAATATCGATATATGCGATTGGAACATCGCTTGACCTCTCCACAGCCTTGAGGAATACAGCGAAGTCCTTTACGTCATCCTTAAGCTCAACGGGATCAATATTCGGCAGCGGATCGCCCTCAGTCTGGGACACATCAAAGACAGTAACAGCGTGAAATCTCGGCACAGTCACCGTGACTTTTTCTTTATATGTGTTGCCGTACTGATCAGTACGGTCCTCTTCTTTCTCGATCGATACGGGCATCGGGGCGATGATCTTAAGACCTTTTTCTCCTCGCTTCACGTTACGGTTAAAGTGCTTCTTCCATGTGTTGTATCCCGCGACCAGAGTCGCTTCCGGCTTCTGCATGGTGATTAGAAGCACATTGTTCAGGCTGTAACTGTGGAACTTACCGACAGCCCGAAGATAAGACTTATATGCGTCCGTCTCCATGAAATCGCGTACGCCGGATTCCAGCGCTTTCATGATCTCATCGAGATTGTTTGTCATCACTTTAGCTTCCGTCATCGCTCAGCTCCTTTTGTTTTCTCGGCCGGTTTCTGCGCTTCCTGAGGAGTCACTTCCTCCAAATATCGGACTCTGCCTGTGTCTTTATCGAGCGCCAGTCCAAAGTCTTCCAAAGATAAATCCTGTATTGCAGCAGCAAACTCATATGCTTCCGGCGACTGATCATCAGGGATATAGGCGTCTATGACCTCACCGTTCCTGAACTGAAGCCTGCCGGTATTGGATCCGAAATCCTCATCTGCCCAGCAGTAATCCACTGTGACTTCGGGATACGTTTCGGACAGCTTAGCAACAATCTGGGGAACAGCAGACCATGCTGTATTGAAGATCAATGAGTCTTCTTTACGGGGCAGTTCATCAAACCCATACGCATTCCATTTGGTTCCCCAGTTATTAACACTCCAGTAATACCAGTTCTTTTCACCCGGATACTGCTTCATTTCATCGCGGCCAAGCGGTCCGCGATAAACGTCATCCGGCATCGGAATCAGCTTCTCGAAGTCGATGGATCCCAGCTCACAGCCTTCCATTTCAACGACCTTCAGGATCTCTGCAGTCCTCTCATGAGCGCAGTCGAAGGTCACGACATTATAGATATCATTAGGCATTCTCGTCCTCCTTTACCTCTGAATTCCCGGACAAATAAGAAAAGAGCCTGTTTTTCTTCGAACATTTCTGAAGAATTACAAGCTCTTTCATATCTTCCACGGTTATTCCCGGAATGACCAATATGTCTTCCATTTCCAGTCCCTGTAACTGCTTTTCCGTGACGCAGCCTGTGTCGAACAGTTTCTGCAGCAGGGACATTTTCATCTGCAGTTCGGTCTTCTTAGGCATATTCTCCCTCCATCAACTGGACTCCATGATCTGAGAACGCATACCAATTTGTACGGTCAAATCTAGAGTCGTTCATTTCACGTTTCATCAGGATATGCTCCTTCCTCAGATGCATGATGGCATCCTTGATCTGGTGTTTCGAGAAGTACGGAAGAGCGCATTTGATTGCCGTAGCAGATGCCCTGACCCACAGTTTGGAATCCTTATATACCGCATCTGCGAATTCTGCATCCTCTCCGAGTTCCCAGAGATGCTGTGCGATCACCGCTTCTCTGATTCCGTATCTCGATGCAATACCTTCACTAAAGTTCATCATTTTCTTTTCCTCCCATAAGAAAAAGACAGCCGAAGCTGTCCGTAAATGTGATGCTTGTATCCCGACAAGAGGGAATTTATCTATTTATTCAGAACGCAGTTATATCGAACCGCTGACCCGTCGAGATATTCAATATAGTTCATAGATTCACTTCCGAAAGTGAAAGTGAATATAAGTTTCGCACCTGTGCTCACAGTTCACGCATAGATACAGCTGAAGCGGCCTTAATGCTTATTATTTGTCTCGACAAATTTGAATCTGTTTATGATTCCTTTTGAGCCGCCTTTTCACGAAAGAAGATCCAGATCAGTCCTTTTGCGGCGTATAGCGCATAAGCAAGGAGACTGACTTCATGTTCCATCGCCTGCTCGACCATATACAGGCCGTTTCCGGAATATGGGTACAGGATCTCGAACAACGAGGCGCCAAGGTATTTTATACCTGTATAGTGTTCCGGATTCTCTGCCTGTTCCGGCAGATACTCTTTATCTTCGAAAACAATAACATTCTTCTCGCTGTCATAATAGCCTTCTTCCAGGATACGTCTGTCCATAGAATAAAGATAATCAAAAGAATCGACGGTCTTTGGACTGTACATTCCGAATTCAATATACATCCCGACAAGAAACAGAACGAAGACGACGGGGACGATCAGGATCGATACGAGTTTCTTATATCTCACGTGTTTTATCAATAAAGACGCGAAGCACGATCCTCCTGAAACGGCGATCATGCCGGAAAGGATCTTAACGATACTGGTTCCGTTCAGAAAATGGAACGGAACAGAAAGAACGGCGTGTGCCAGTACAATGAACGCAATATACAACACATAGATCGCCGGACCGAGCATCCAGACAGACCGCGGATTCCTTTTTGTCAAAGGGTACAGAGCGATTACGGATACCATCATCGCGTAGAGGACGCCTGCCGCAAAGATACGCTGATCGATATAGAAAAGCGCATCTTTCAGGAAAGACGCCATGATCGCCGGACGATCCGCCATAGCGGCAGTCTCATCGAGTACGATCCCTTTCCCCAGCACCGCATACATATGATCATCATAAAAGATGCCTCCAGAATAGTTTTTGTAAGGTCTGCATTGATGAGCGTCCGATAGCCCGCGCTCAGATTCTTTACTGCTGTAAACGATAGAATAAGCATTGCAAAAAAGGCAATGCCTGCCGCCGCAAACAGCGCTATTTCAAATAATCTTTCTCTTTTGCCTTTGCTCATTTCTTTATCCTCACAAGCTCCGATTTGTAACTGAGACCATTTTATCATGACTGCCGGGGAGGAAGAAGATAATCTCCCTCCCCGTATAGTGAATCAGTGTCTTTTTCTCTTCCTGAGGATCCAGACTATTCCTGCGCCGGATGTCAGCATCGCAGTCACCAGCAGGCCCGTATGATCATCCACACCTGTATGAGGCGGATTGAACGGAATTACCGGTATCTTAATCGTCTGATCCGTATCATTGATGTCCTCATGGATAGCAATCGGAACATCAGATTCGAGTGTGCTGCCTGTTACGGATCCTGCAAACAATCTCTCAAACACAACGATCTCCATACCCTGCAGCTGATAGGTGTCCACCACAAAGGTTACTTCAACCGTACCGTTTGCTGCAGTTGGAACAAACTCCGTCATACCTGTGATTGGAACCCCGTTCTGATATAACTCAGCACCTGTCCCTTTTACCATGACTGTACCGTAGACAGTGTATGTCTTTCCAGGAGTGAGTCCCGTGTAAGTAATTGTATCGATGACTGTCGCCGTATGACTGTGAGTAGCAGTGTGGCTTCCGCTTTCCTTATCAACAGCGGATGTACGGATATCGATGATGTTCACACTCTGATCTTCATCTTCAATATCGGTATGAACAGCGATCTCAAGCCCTTCATAGATCAGTCTCTCGAACACAACTGTCGTCTTCCCGGCCAGACCTGACGCATCAAACTCAAAAACAACTTCAACAGATCCGTCTTTCTCGACCGGTGTAAATGTGGTCTTTGCAGTGACACATTTGCCATCAATCACGATCGGATCCCCGGTTGCTTTATCCATCAGGATTCCTACTACCGTGTACTCCTGACCAGGTTTCAGATTTCTGTAAGTTACAGTGTCTGTCAAGACAGTTTTCGTACTGCCCTGTGCCTCATGGGTACCGGTCTCCGCATTGGTTGCGGTCGTACCGATCTCAGGATGATACAGCGACTGATCCTCATCGTTCAGATCCTCGTGCTGCTCAATAAGCACTTCGGTTCCGTCCTCTTTTACGAGATACAGATCCTCAAAGACCACGATGACCGTAGACGGGATGCGTTCGGAATCCACCAGAAACTCCACCTGTACCGTTCCGTTAGCTGCACCGGGTGTAAAGATATCGCTTACAGCGTATGCATACAGGCTCTCTCCGGTATTCTTATCCATTAGCTCGCCTCTCACGATATAGGACAGTCCCGGAACCACATTCGAATAAGCTACGGTGTCAACGAAATAAACCTCCGAGCCTTTCGTAACGAAAGATGTTCCGGAGGTTTTGTCTATGGCCTGTGTCTTCAGTTTGGGGAAGTGTACCGTTTGCTCCTTATCTTCCAAATCAGCGTGGGAAGCGACCTTGATCCCGTTATGAATCAGGTCTTCAAAGACTACTGCAGTCGTTCCTTCAAGCAGAGAAGAATCCACAACATAGGTCAGTCTCACATCCGTTTCTGCAGCATCCGCAATGAATGTCACGCTGTTTTCAGAAGTTTCCTTTACTGGAACAAGATCTCCGGCATTATGTGTCTTGCCTTCAGCGTCTGTGCAGTCTTCCTTGTAAACAAGCACGCCCGTGACGGTATACTCCTGCCCTTCGATGAGATTGCTCAGCTGAACGGTGTCTTCGATGACTGTTTCTTCAGAAACCACGCCAACGTGTTCACCTGTGCTTTTGTCTTTCGCAGTGGTATGAACGTCTGGATAAGAGATCGTCTGATCCTTGTCATCCAGGCTCTCATGGACTGTCATCAGCACGGGTTCATTTTCATGTTCCTCATCGATCCAGTAAAGTTCTTCAAAGACAACGACGGACTTGCCTGCATACTGTGTGGAATCGATCACAAAAGCCGGCATATCTACGGAATCCTCTTCCTTCCAGCAGACGAATCTCTTTTCAACAGTCAGATCCTCGCCATCTGCGCCTTTGATGAGTTCGCCTGTTTCAAAATCTCCAAGTTTTGCAACAAGCATGAAGACCTCACCGCGCTTCAGGTTTGTGTAGTAGACCATATCGATGATCTGTGCGTTTTCGGATACCGTACCGACATTGTCACCGGTCTTTGAGTCTCTGGCGGTCGTATGGATATCCGGGATCTTCAGCGTCTGTGCTTTGTCTTCCATATCCGCATGGGATGCTATCAGGATCTTCGTCCCTTTGACATACTCATAGAGATAGTCGCAGGCAACAATATAATCACCGGGATGATCTGTAACATCGATCTCTGCTTCGAGCGTCACGCTGCCTTTAGCTGTATTTGTTTCGGACGGTCCGTCCGGAGGATAAAAATCAGCGGATACCGTTGCCAGTACTTCGGACGTGCTTTTGAGAACGAACTGTGTCTCCATCGTATATCTGCGGTGAGAGGTCAGGTTCGTGTAATGAACCGTATCGACCACCCTCACGGCGGCGGCAGGAATGAAATCCTTTCCTGCTGCGGAAGCTGCCTCGGACTTTAGATCACTGTTCAGGTTGACCATCGGAGACAGAACCACTGTTACATTCGGTTTCCGAATCTCAATGATCTTGGATTCAAGGATATTGATCTGTTCCTCAGCAAGCTGTTCTGTCTGCAGCTCGTATACTTTGTAGTTTCCGTAAGGCAGTGCGCCAAGGTTGTTGTCGGGCTGGGATTCCCCAAACCAGATGCCTACGGAGGGATCCAGTTTGGAAGTGTCGGTAAAAACACCGCCATCCACGTACTGGTCCAAACTGTTGGTCATGCTGGTATGAGGCCTTGCGGCAGCTGAGGTATCGATCATGCCGTTTGCATCCGTAACGATAACGTGCCATTCGCCCTCTTCGCCGTTCTCATCGATCTGTACGATCATGAACGGAATGTTGGGCTTATAGTGTCCGTCGATATCCAGTTTCAGCATGGAAAGATCTCCACGAATCAGCTGTTCTTTCAGCAGGTTGCTTCCAGTAGTAAGATCTGCGATCTTTCCGTTTTCGGAAATGCTGAAATCTACTCTCCATTCCTCGTTAAGGAGATACCCTTCAGAAGCATTTGTCTCCACTGCATAATAGGAGCCATACGGCAGAAAATCTGCAGCAGTTTCACAGATACCGTTCGCATTGGTGGTCAGGGTCACGATCACATTGCCTTTAGAATAGATCTTTCCGTCAACCAGGATATCGGCATCGCAGTTGCTGCAGATGGAGATCTCGGCACCGGATACCGGTTTCCCAGTCTCCACGTCCACCTTTTTGAAGCGAACACCGCCATAAACGGCTTCCTCCGGAACACCGATCCCATCAGCATAAGCTTTGATCAGACCCTGTGTCTCTGTGGTCCACTTCAGAATACCGTCATTACCGTTCTGAGTCATAGTGGCATACAGAACATCGGTAGACATGCGGTATCCCTCAGGTGCTTTTACTTCGGTGATCTTAATGCTGCCAAGGGGAAGCAGATATGCGTCACCCCACTTGTACAGATTGGGACCGCTGACTTTATAATCCGGCAGGTATTTGATGATTCCGTTTGCATCGGATTTCAAGACCCAGGATGCCTTCGGCGTTCCGGACCAATCGGTATTGTCGTAATAGTCCAGACGGTACTGGGCACCTTCAAAGGATCCGTTACCCTGGGGAACAAACCTGTCTGTATCTATATCCCACTTACGAATCTGCAACATCGCGGGGTCCTTCATGGGAACATTAGTAAACGAGACGGTCTTTTCATCTCCTGCCTCGACAGTAACTGTCTTTGTCTCTGTGTTACGGATATACCCTTTTCCGACTTTGGTTTCTGTTACTGAATATGTGCCAGGCTCCAGCTCCAGTGTTTCAGTCTTGCCGGAAGCATCCGCAACAAGGGTACCGACAACAGTGCCGCTGCTGTCCTTGATCTGGAATGTAGTCCCTTCGAAAGAATACATGTTGTTTCCGCTGGTGTACTGGGTATTGGAGGACTTCTTCGTAATCGTCAGGGTTCCGTTTGAAGGCCCCTGGAAGGAGCCGATCAGGAGAGGCTGATGAGCGCCGTTTCCATCGGAATAAACCCATGAATACTGATATTCCGGCAGATTTGCATCAGGATCCGGATGTGCGTCAGCAAAGGCAAGACCTTTGGAAACCATCAAGTCAATGGCATTCTTTGTGGAGGCGGGAAGTCCGGTAGAAAAACCGCTGCCGAACATAAAGTCCAGGGCGTGTGCGCCGTCTTCCGCGTGAACAGTACCATAGGAACCGACTCTTCCGTCGTTGGTGCAGACCCATGCCGCCAGGAAGGTGACCGTGTAGGCTTCCAACTGGTCGTTAACCGAAATGGAATCATCACCCATCCTAAATCTGTTCTCGTTATAGCGTCTCCAGTCATACTCAGATTGTCCATGATAAGTGATCCATGCCAAGGCTCGCTGAGCTCTCTGAGAACAGCAGCCGGAACCATAATCCAGATACTGTCGAGCAGCATATTCAGCAATACGTGCAACCTTGTAATGTACGCCGCTTACCATATGCTTTGTGGTACTTCCGCAGGTAGCGGAAATAAAGTGACCTTCTCCCATCTCTTCAGGCTGGAAGAAGTACACGCCTCTATGTCCGTTAACAACGGCATTACTGGAATAGGTATCGTAACAGTTTCCGAGACTGACATAGATCGCGTCCGGAGGAGTCCAGGCTCCGCCTTTCGCCATCAGTCTTACTTTCCTTGACCCAACAGGGAAGAATCCTGCGGCTGCACTGTAGTCTCCATTGACCTGAATGCTGGCATCCCCCTCCATGGTTATGGAGAGCACAGCCATTCCATTCTGTTCTGAAACATCGTAATTATACGGACTGTTATAACTAATCTTTGCATATACAGGCTGTACTGTTTCGACGGTGAATACATCTCCCCCCAGAGAATCGAAGGAAAGCCTTGTAACACCGTCGGCATCGCAGGCTAGTTCCTCCAGACTGACAGGTCCGACGATGAAATAGTGACCATCTCCAGGAGCCGGATTTCCATATACCTTGGCAACGATCTCACCGTTTCTGTGGATCGTGATGTTATCTCTGACATCCTGAAGCTCAACAGTAAAGGTACAGGGAACAGGATCAGATTCGTCTTCGAGTTCTTCCTCAGGTTCTTCTAGCCCTTCCCCGTTATCTGCTTCTGGTTCTGACTCTTCCTGAGGTTCATTAGACTCCGAATCAGTCTCCGTCTCCTCTTCGGCCGGGACTTCGTCCTCAGATGGATCAGTTGCTTCGGGGATCTCTGGTTCTGCCTGGCTCGCTTCCGGATTTGTCTCGTCCTCAGTTGTTTCTTCAGCGACGGTACCTTCCACCAATTCTGAAGGCGCTTCTTCCGGTGCAGCCACAGTTTCGTCCTCGGAAATGGTTTCCGTCACTTCTTCCTGAACGGTTTCTTCTTCGGGGGATTCTTCAGGAGATTCTTCTGCGGGCTCTTCTGCAAGAGAATCCTCCTGAATCGTCACCTCGTTTTTCACAATGGCTTCCTCTGTGACTTCTGCCGTTGTTTCAACTTCATCTGCAAAAGCAGACGTGGGGAGGCAGGAGAACACAAGAAGAAACACCAGTGTAAGTGAAATAATCTTCTTAAAAATGCTCATGCAAAACGTCCTTTCATAAAAATGAGCAACAAAAAAAGGCCCGACTATGTCGAGCCTATAATTCTGCGTTGGTTATGCGGTCGCTCCGCAAACACTGCACCGGAAGATATGCTCCTCCCATGCAGGTTGGTCAATAACTGTTTCGTCGTAAGCCTCTTGGACTACGACTGTTTCATAATACCCCTGGTCAAGGTATTCCTCGACCGAATAGTGCCCGGCATGAATGAGGCTCATATCATTGGCTTCAATCGCAGCCTGATATGTCGCATCTTCGTGCGCATAGGCGTCTGCCTGACTTGAGAATTCCTTGTGGCAGACATCGCAGTAAAAATGCTGAATCATAACAGGTACGCTTACCCAGCGTTCTTCCGTTACTGCGTCATGGTGCTCAACATGAGTCACCGCTTCATGATAAGCTACGATCTCATCTACCCACGTATGTTCATGGACAGACGGTGCAGAGGGCTCTTCATGCGGCTCTTCCGGGGAGGGAATAACCGGAACTGGATTGTTACCTTGTTCCAGTACAGGAATCTGTTGATTGTCCTCTTCATTCGCATCCTTGACAACAGAAGATGCTTTAACCGCTGTTTGTTTACTGACCGGAACAGCAACGGGTGGTGTTTCAGTATGTATCGACGCTTCAGCCGGTTGAATCTCTTCATTCACCGAACTGCTGCCTGTATCAATTACACCAGCCGAAGCAACAACAATATCCTGTTGTTCCAGAATGCTGTCATCTTTGTTCTTTATTCCTGCAGTAAACAGGATGAGGAGAGCAATTATCAGCATGCCTGTTAAAAGCTTTTTCCTTGTCATTCAAAACATCTCCTTTTTCTGCATTGTTGAACTCTTTTTCAAAAAACGCAAGGATGCGATTTGACATGAGATGTTAATTATTCAGGAGAGATATTGAATTACTTGGGAGATATATCTTTTCAGCAGGTAATAACTGCTGGTAAGAAAGGATAGGGTGCGGGAAAGGGAAACTATCTGCTGTTTTCCTTAGCCCTCAAGTGTCTGCGGTAATAGTCGAGAGCCTTACAGACATATTCCTCCATGCTCTCATAGGGAAGCGACTTCGGCAGATACTGCCGGATCTTTTCTCCGCTGAAAACAAACTTTTCTTTCTGGGATGGTTTGATCTCCTGCATAACCGCCATAACAGCCTGAGGAGTAAGGTTTCCGTCATCCTGGAGTTTTCTCATTCGGATTGCCTGATCATGAGTCGGTGTACCTTGTGTCCACTCGATCTGTTCCACAACATCCTGTTGTGATTCCTTGCTGAGGTAGGACAGCTCCACTGCCGGACGCATCTTGATCCGACCTTCATCCACCATATCGCGAAGTTCAGGAACAAGTTCTGTGAGGCGCATATAGCGATGTACTTGGTTGCGACTATCACCAGTTTCTCTTGCGATATCTTCATCGGATCGGAACTTCGTCCCCAGTGGGGACGAAGTTAAATCCCTGCGAGATCCTTGGTGCTTCATAGCTTCATATCGCATTTTATATGCGAAAGCTTTCTCTGACGGGAGTATGTTGGATCTCTGGAAGTTGGACTCAACCATCATGATCGTGGCTTCATCCCGGTCCATCTCAACTACTTCACATCGCAGTGTGTCCATACCTGCCAGTTCACAGGCTCGTTTTCTCCTGTGTCCGGAGATCAGTTCGTATCTTCTGTCCTCTTTTTTCCGCACCATGGCAGGTGTAATAACGCCGCGTTCCTTAATGCTTTCAATAAGGTTCTGCATATCTTCATCATCACGAACCATAAAAGGATGATCAGGGAAGTCATCGATCTCTGAAATAGGAATGTCACGGATCTTGGAAAGTCTGTCTTCCTCCCGTTCTTCTAATGTCTTGAAGATATCATCGTAGGACTTCAGATCTATGCCGAACTTTCTCTCTGGCATCCCGGATCACCTCCTTTGAAAAGTCTTTGTATGCTTCTGCGACCGGGCTGGAAGGAGCGTATTTGAGAATGCTCATTCCTTCCGCGCTGGCTTCAGCTGCTTTTACTCCCATCGGGATAGAAGCAGTAAATATACGTAAATGACTGCCAAAGGTATCTCTGATAGCTGAGGCAGTCTCTTTTGCCATATTGGTCCTGCCGTCTACCAGGGTTAGAAGTACTCCTTCCACCTTCAGATCCGGATTTAGTCTTCGCTGAACCCTGTTGATCGTCTGCAGAAGATCTGTCATTCCTTTTGCCGGAAGGTACTGTGCCTGTACCGGGATTATTACACTGTCCGAAGCAGTCAATGCGTTCAGCGTGATCATACCCAGCGACGGCATACAATCGATAATAATGTAATCATATCGATTCTTAATTCTATCTATATAAGACTTAAGGGTGGTCTCTCTGCACATCACATTAATGAGGTTCATATCCATTGAAGCGAGTTCCAGATTGGAAGGTAACAGGTCTACGCCTTCCCCGGTTTTAAGGATCCCTTCAAACGGATATAACTCATTATCCTGAATCACATTGGCCAGCTTGGAAGCGAGGGTGACCTCAAGTTCGTCCTGGTTCTTGTAACCAAAGGAAACGCTGAGGTCACCCTGCGGGTCTGCATCTATAGCCAGGACCCGTTTTCCTTCCTGAGCCAACGCTGCGCTCAGATTGATCGCGGTAGTAGTCTTACCGACTCCACCCTTAGAATTTGCAATGCATATTACTTTGCATTTTGACATTTCTGAATGTCTCGCTTTCTAAGTGGTGTGTTCTGCAGTTTGTTCCTCCTCGCCCCTGCAGCCGGGAAGTCACTGAGTTGCGGACAGCTTATCCGCATCACGG
>OCTX012267462.1_pt1 | contig 24669 bp, 28 predicted proteins | sample 1539691 | NCBI WGS metagenome assembly OCTX01 (sample SAMN02144231, study PRJEB22623) | gut metagenome | biome: sheep rumen | host: Ovis aries | place: New Zealand
GTATCCACACTCTCGTGCGTCGGCCATGTCAGAAACTTCGTCACTTCCGGATCGGATGCCCAGTTCCTAAACATCGCTTCCGCATCCTCCATCGTTAGTCTTCGCAGGATCAGACGGTCTGTTTCTAAGGTCTTCGTTCCGCAGTGGATCATAGTCTCTTCCTCCCTCATAAAGAATTTCTTTTCAGTATAGCATCCGTCCAAATGATCAACAATAAACCTCTCTCTTATACAAAGAAATCTTACTTTGTTGTACAATAGGTGTGGTGTGAAAACGCAAAAGGCACCGTAAAAGTGCTTTTGCAGGCGAAAAAATCGAGAGGTTATATCGGATATGTACTACAAAATTGGGGAAAGGCTCGAAGAAGTCAAACCGAAGAGTTTTGAGAATCTGGGGTATCAGTATGTTGCTGTGATCAGCTCTCAGGAGTGGGTCAAATCCAATAAGAATTTCGGGATGGGGATCGAGTGGGACATCAATCTCGAAGAGATCACCGATACCCATGCGGAAGTCAATATCGATTCCCTGACCGGGACATTCTCGATACCCAGCAGGAAGAACACCTCCGGACCCAAGCACAACTTCGCCTTCGCACTGGATGAGAAGGGCATCGTCTTTGTCGATGACGAAGGCTTCGCCGGAAAGATCGTCGAGAAGATCGCACAGACGAAGAAGTACATCAATCCCTGCCTCGAGAGATTCCTCTATGATTTTCTTGAGAGCATCATCCACAGAGACTATAAGATCATCGAGAGATACGACGCCAGACTCGACGAGATCGAGAAGGACGTGTTAAGTGAGGAATCCTCCGGCTCCATCCAGGAACTGACCGATATCCGGTCCGAGCTTCGTGACCTGAGGATCCACTACGCACAGCTCATGGATCTGAGCCAGGAGCTGGAAGAAAACGAGAACGAATTCTTCAAAGAGGATAACGAGAGATACTTCCATCTCGTGTTCCAGAGAGTGCAGACGCTCCACGAGATGACATCTTCGCTTGCCGACTATACTTCGCACATCCGTGATCTGAACCAGACACAGATCGATATCAAGCAGAATAAGATCATGACGATCCTTACCGTTGTGACGAGCATTTTCATGCCGCTGACGCTGATCACCGGATGGTATGGCATGAACTTCGTCCATATGCCCGAACTAAAAGAACCCGCGGCTTATCCGATCGTCATCACCGTATGCATCCTGATCGTGATCGGATGCCTCGTCTTTTTCAAGCGGAAAAAGTGGCTGTGACGAAAGGACGCTTCGCGGGTCCTCCAAAATACTATTTCAATTCTTAGACTCAGGCTGTTTTCCTAAGATCCTTCCCTAAGCGATCAGAGAAGCGGTGTCTCGTTGTACTGCTTTCTGTCGCTCTTCTTTACACGGACAAACATGTTGTGCAGGAGATTGACACTTGTGAGGATCATCTCGCCCTGATTGAGCTTTCTGATGTGCTTGAGAGAGTAATCGTCCAGATGGCTCTGTACCGTCTTGATCTCGTCGTTTTCCATGAGACGGTGGATCAGCATCGTACCAACCTGACCGAAGAGTACCGGAGAAACGTCCTTCGGGTTCTGTGTTGTCAGGTAAAGGAAGATACCCTTTCTTCTACCTTCTCTTGCGATCAGAGTCAGGCCGCCGTAGAAGTCCTTGTCGGAATATCTGGACTTGGAATATCTGTGAACCTCATCGATGAAGAATACGAACGGGCAGATACCATCAAGGGACATAATGAAGTTACTTACCAGGTCAACGACCATGCCGCCAATACCTTCTGCAGCACCGAGTGCGGAGGTGTCGATATAGAGGCTCACGCCCGGCTGATAGACGAACTCTTCGATCGTATCGAGGAGGTTATACATCTCCGGATCATCCGAGAAGAATGTCAGGAAGCGGGTGTTCGTCATCTGATACTGGATCTTCTGAACGAGGGAAGCATTTGCATTCGCCTTCAGAACGTCGTAACGGTATCTGAAGTTGTAGTCGTTATCTCTGTCCGGCTCACAGACGGATTCCGCCTGGATCTGCTCCGGAAGAAGCTCGATGTTAAATTCGATATCCTCATTGGTAACGGAAGCGAGATTCTCCTGGACCTCATCGATATTCGCACCGACTTTGTAGTAGTAGGAATCGTCGCCGATCTTCTTCATGAAACGAAGAGAGGTGATCGCCTGAGAGAGCACCGCGCCCTGGCTGCTGTTCTCCGCCTCGAAAAGTTTCTCCCACTGATCCATGGTAAGCTTACCGGGAGAGATCGTCGTATCGACACCCAGCGTCAGCTTCGTGACCTCATCGTCTGTAAAAGCATCTCTATACTCACCGGTCGGATCGATGATCAGTGTTTTACGGCCGGTAGTTACCAGCTTGTCAAGGATAGCGAGCGCTGTGGTGGACTTACCACTGTTTGTCGCTCCGATGCACATGAGGTGGCGGTTAAAGAGCGTGCTGGGCTTGAGGGTAACGCCTGCGCCCAGTCTGTTCATATAAGAACCGAAAGCCGGAAGCGGCTCGTCCGAATCGTGGTTCAGTTCGAGCGAGTGCATGAACAGCTCATATACTTCATCGGTTGCCAGATACACATTGTCGGTGATGCCGAGTGTCTTAAAGCCGGCAAGATGGAATCTGTCGGAATCATTTGGCATAAAAGCGATCGTGTCAATGCAGATCTCGTGATATGCTTTCTTATTCTCTTCTTCGTTGAAGCTCTTCTTTGAAGTCTTGTTCTCATATACTTCTCCGAGGAACAGACCCTCCGTCGAGTCAACTACGACGAAATAGCTGATGGTGTTCGGAAGAAACGAGCTCTTGAACTTGCTTCTATCGTTCATCGCGGCGAGGTTCTCGACCAGCGCAATGGAATTGCTTCTGTAAACCTGAGTAACTTTACCCAGATAGTATTCTTTCAGATCATAGCCTTCAAAAAGAGATTTAAGTGTCATTCATATCCTCCCGCGAATTCTGATTTCTCCCGGTCCGCATAGAACCTGATTATATTATAGGTTGCCGGGGCATGTATTTGGTAACCATTGTGTAAAGGAATCAGAAATTCATTATTCACTAACTATAACACATATCACCCTATTTGAATATCAAACTGTTGGCATGATACATTCATTTTTTGTCATAAATCCAGCGCCGCGATCTCTCTTGTCGGCCAGAAAGCGCATAGATGCAGCCTCGTGATCCTTCCGGTCATCGGCCGGAAACACTTTACAAAAGTCGGAAGCGCAGCATGCACGACCTCCGGATCATCGATCAGGATCGTGGTATGCGGGGTAAATCCATACTGCTGCGGCACACCCATCTGACAGGCTTCCTGAAGTTTATCCAGTTCCGGATTTCTATTCGGCGCCGCGAAAAGCACTTGCCCCCCGGCGAACATGCCGATGTGGCTCAGGTCTACTTCCACCTGCGAGAATTCTGCCGCCACTTTTTTGACGTTCGCGAGGACCTCTTCTTCCATCTCCAGAGGATATGTCGCCAGGCTGATGTGATAAGGAAGATCCGGCGTCTGCGTTCCGGTAAAGCCCGCTTTCTTGATCTCGGCATACCACTCCGACATATTCTTCTGAACACCCTCGTCCAGATCCGCCATCAGACAAAGAAAACTCTCCGCCATTTTTACTTCCTCCTTGTACAATTGTATCGGACCACAGATCCATTCGGATACTCGATCACAACTCTTTCCGCTTCAAAACCGCTTTTCCGGTAGAATCCGATTGCATCGTCGTCTGTCTGCGCCGTGATCTTCTTGAGGTGCTCAGTTTCCATCACCTGATATATCATTTCTTTGCCGATACCCTTTTCCCGCAGATTCTCTTTCACAGCGATACCCAGGATCTCCGCCTCGACTCCCGTTTCTGACCCTTCAACTGCTTCTGTCTCTTTCAGCACCAGAATACCGGCTTTTTCGCCATCCATATCACTCACGAAGATCTTCACCGAAGGATTTGAAAAATACGCCTCCATTTGTACGACGAAATCATCAAATGTCGGCTGATACATGCAGGGAACATAGATCGAAAACGCTTCCTCGGAAGTCAGCCAAGTTTTATCAGAACATAGCACTGTGCTCATATCGCACCTCCATTTATACCATAGTGCATTACTTGCAAATATATTGCAATGAATAGTGCCCCAAGTTGGGGTAGATTTGTCTCATGAAGAAAAGCCCTTCAAATTGGGGATCAGTATTCATTGTTTTTCAGAGTATCCTCTATTTCTTCTATGGTCGGCATTGTTCTTTTGTAATCCTCCGGCACGATTGAACTTAATTCATATTCTGAGATACCTATTGGAGTTTTCATACTATTCACCGCATACTGTGCCAGCACATTATCCTTGTTTTTACAGATAAGCAACCCGACAGTAGAATTATCATCCTTTCCCTTAAGAATACCATCTACAGCTGATACATATGTTCCTAACTGTCCCATATCTCCTGGTTCAAATGCTCTTGCTTTCACTTCAACTACAACATAACAATGATTCGTAATGTTATAGAACAACATGTCGATGAACTGCTCAGTAGTTCCGACTACAAGCCTATATTCGCGTCCAACAAATGCAAATCCACGACCAAGCTCCATAAGGAGTTTTTGCACATTTCCCATCAAGGCATTTTTCATGTCCTTTTCGTCATATTTTTCGCGTAAAGACAAGAAGTCAAAACTATACGGATCCTTTGTCATTTCTTGCGCAAGATCACTCTGTACTTCTGGCAAAACTCTGCAGAAGTTCGAAATCGCTTTCCCCTTCCGCTCATAAAGATCAGTGTCCAAAAAGTTAAGGAGGACCGCTCGGGACCAATTGTTTTCCAAGGTCTCCTTTACAAAGAAAAGTGCCTTCTCAGGATTCCCTTTGCATTTATCGATAATACACCTACTATGTCCCCACGGGATTCCAAAAATGATTTGGTCCAATTTTCCCACAACTTGTGGGAAAATCTTATCGTCTGGAAACAACTCGTAAAATGCCTTTATATAATACAGATTAGAAACGGAAAAAGCTTTTATTTCTGGGAGTTCTCTACTTAAATCTATACTAAGCTGTTTGAAGAATCCTTTACCATATCCGTTTTCTTTTTCTCTTATACAAATGTCTTTTCCTAAAGACCAGTAAAACTTCAGCAATTCTGAATTCACTCTACAAGCTGCTTTGATCTGGCTCTGCTTGAATCGCGTGCTGATATCTTTTATCCATTGTAGATACTCTTTATCGAATCCGATTATATCGCTCATTAGCGTCCTTCCTCCCCTCATACAGATTAATTGTCTATTTTTGTCTCCAGCATTGACACAAATTACTCCAGCCAGTGACCCTCCATATACCTATCCTTTTCTCTTATCTTTCTTAATCTTTCCTCCCATCTTGTGTATTCTTCAAAACGCGCATCTCCCAGGAGCCATATATCCAGATCACATTCTCCGACTATCTTGGGATCCCCTATAAGTTCGTATCCCCTCTTTTCAAAGAAATTCTCTTTCAAATGCTCATACCATATTGAAGGTTCCGCAAATTTCCCTATCCCGGAAATAAGCCTGTTCTTTTCATCAAAGAACCATGTATTCCGGAATTTCTCATCCTCACTGTATTCCTTAGGACATGTTTGTATAGAAAAATCCCAAAAATCCCTAATTAGTTTCTCATCCGGCTCCGGAAGAATCATTAGTCTCCCTAACGCACCTAACCAACAACCCATATACAAAACTCCTCTCGATATTCAAAGATTATACCAATGGTATGTAGGCATTATAGAATATACCGTTGGTATTTTCAAGGTAAATATGTTATCCTTAACTTATAAATTTTGATTGGATGGGGAATGAAAATGAAATCTGATCTTAAACCAGAACGTCTGATTGCACGCCGCCAGAAACTAGGCCTCACACAGTCAGAAGCAGCAGAAAGAATCGGTGTAAGTCAACCGGCATATCAGAGATATGAAGCCGGTGTCAGGACACCTTCCATTCAGGTCGTGAAAGAAATGGCGAAGGCATTTAATGTTTCGGAGGCTTATCTGACCGGCGAAAGTAACCAAAGTCTTCCGGACTACGTTGTTGTAACCCGTGAAGGCAATCCTTTATTGTTCTCGATCGTGGAGCAATGTAAAGATCTTGATGACAAGCAGCTGGAGAAGATCATGAGATTTCTAAAATAAGCCCGCTGCCCTGATCGCCCCAGACGCGTGGATCCGGACGACGCGGTTTTCATCTGTCTCAGAAAGCTTCTTCAGTTCAGGAAGGTACGGGCACACAAACTCCGGCCTTCTTTTCCCGAGGACGCGGAAGATCTCCGGCGCTTCCATCCTGACTTTGTCATCCTCATCTTTTAGAAGTTTTGCAAATACCGGCATATGCTCCGCATAGATCTCCGGCGTTTTCGTTGCAATATTCTCGGACGCCCAGATAAAGCTCAGCCGTACTTTCGGCTCTACATCCGAAGCCAAACAAAACAGATCTTTCCAGTACATCTCGATATTGGAAAAGCACCCGCGCCCGATCCTTCCGAGTGCATTTACTGCGCGCTCCCGAAGCAGCGGTTCCGTGCTTTTACAGAAGGTATAGATCGATGGGACTACGTCCTGGATCAGATGGGGATACACAAGCCCGATCTCCCCGAGCATCCAGATCGTTTTTGCCTTTATCTTCGTGGATTCATGAGTAAGAAGTGTGGAAAGATAGGGTACACTCTCCGGCCAATTTTCCTTCTCTTTTGTAAGTTTTCCGAGCTCTTTGTAAAGTTCTGATTCAGTCAAGTCCGTTCTCCTTTTTGAAGAGGCATTCGACTTCCGATCTGAACTTACAGCTGTCGTAATGTCTCTTTTTCCATTTCAATGATATGGATCATGCGGTCGATGGCGCAGATGCCCGAATACGGGATCTTATGCGCCAGCATCTGCTCTTTATTCGCTTTCGTCCCGGCTTCGTATTCGTCCAGGATCGCCTGCCTCTTCTTCTTCTCGGCTTCCAGTTCTTTCTTAGTAAGCACATACGAGAAGATCACGGCCAGGCAGAACCAGACAGAATCATAATCGACTCTCTCGAAAAGGTCGCAAATCGTCTTCTTCAGTTCTTTTCGCCCGGCATCGGTAATGCAGTACACTGCCTTGTTTTCGGCCTCACCTGTGTCCTCGATCAGGCCTTTTTTCTGAAGCCGGAGGCAGGTCTCATAGAGCGTCGTCGCGCCGATGGGAAGCCAGTATTTCATGTTCATCTGATCGATGACCTTCAGCATGTCATACGCATTTTTCTCGCCCTTGGTCAGGATCCCCATGATCACTATGGATGTTTTCGACAGCATTTCTCTTACTCCTTCTTCTCCGGTACAGTAGCCATATCACGATCAGAAGCCAGATGATCATCGCGAACACGAATGACTCCACATTCTTGATTTCACTTCCTGCTTCCGAAGATATTATAACATCCCAGAGCGCCCCCACTCCCCAGAAAAACGGGAAAATGATCAGCATATTCCGGGTGATATAGAAGACGGCACAGTACATCAGTCCGACCAGGAACAGATGCAGGAACTCCGGCTGGAATCCGGCATGGTGAAAGGAATAGAAAACGCTGGTCACAAGGATCGCCGGGATGATGCCGAATGCTTTCTCGAAACTCATGCGAAGAAAACCGTAGATAAACAGCATCTCGAAGATGCCGGCAGTGAGTATATATGCCGCCGCATACAGATTTTCCTTTTGCAAAAGCACTGTTCCTTCGGGGATCCCATCTCCCATGAATATGGCCAGAAGCCCCGCAGCAAGAAGGATATCCAGAACAAGACTCAGTTTGATCTTCCGCTTCGAAAAGCCGATATCCGAGAGGACCTCTTTCCCCTTTTTATCCACATACATCAATACGAAAACCACGCCCAGGCCGAAGATCATGACCACATCCCGAAGGAGAAAAGACACGATCGCATCCCCCATCGAATCTCCCGAAAAGGGCAGCATCAGAAGACTCAGACCGATCATCAGAAGCCCTGCAGCAACGGCCATCCAAGTATCCCGTGTCACTTTCATCTTAAATAGTTCTTTCACGAAAACAATCACCTCATATCAGGAAAATCACTTGCACATACATTTACTACGTATGCGTAGTATCGTGAGAGAATAATACCACGTATACGTAGTAATGTAAATACCCATTTTGAGATGATTTCTAAAACGGCTTAGCTGACCAGACCGCCGTGAAACACGCATTCATAGACTTTCGTGTCGTTGAGATAAATCTCTTCATAGCCCTGAAACCAGGTAAAATCACCGGTGATTTTGCAGCGGTATGTGTACTCTCCTGACTGGAAGATCTCCGGCCCGCGATAGGGCATATTTTTGTCCGCCGCACGCAGTGCTTCTTTTAGGAAGTTTCCGCTGAATCCGTCGCCGAGGACTCTCCCCATATAGTTCATCGCATAAACCGTGGCGCTGTCTTTCCAGATAGCTTCCTCGCCTGCGAATTTCTCGCCGCCAACATATGTGTCGTGGTACATATACCGCCCGTTCTCATACCGGAAATCGTGGGATGCCGGTCTTGATGCATCTGTCTCATTCATAAAAGCCGCATAGGTATTGACGTTCGCTTCGAGCCGGAAGGAGATCAGTTCATCGAGATCCGGATCGTCATAAGACTTGATATTCATGGCGCAGTCCTGATCTTTCACCAGATAATCCACGCTGACATTCATCAGCTCGCTGATCTGGATCAGATTGGCGATATCCGGGTACACCTGCCCCGACTCCCATTTCGCCACAGCCTGCCTCGACACGCCCAGCTTCTCGCTCAGCGCCTCCTGCGTATATCCCTTGTTCTTTCTCAATATCTGAAGTTTCTCGGAAAAGATCATGTCTTTCACCTCCGAAAACAATATATACGACCGATTCTTCTGCTTCCACCAATCGGCAGTTGCGATTCTGCTACTTTCATTATACAGAAAAGAGGAACGCTAAGATATCCGCGTTCCTTCATGGTATAATAAATCTGTACATGATTTTTCCCGGAACCGGAAATGAGTTTTTCTGTTCCATTGTCACCGCTGAGAAGAACGAATCAGAAGGGTACATGTCATGAAGAAAAAGATAGCATTGTTTACTACAGGATGGGGCGCGGAGATCCTGAGCCAGTTTCTCAGGGGAATGCAGCTTGCCCTGAAAGAAAGTGAAGCAGATATCTTTTTGTTTCTCTGTTATTCCACGTATAACGATACGCCTGCTGTAAAGCAAGGTGAGACGAACATATATAATCTTCCGGATCTTCATGATTTTGACGGTGCCGTTATTTTTTCAAGTGGTCTGGATGACAAAGAGAAGATAGCTAACATCGTGTCCAGAAGTAATGAAGCCGGTATCCCTATGATCATTCAGGGAAATGAAATAGAAGGCGTCAGCTATATCGGCTCCGATAACTATCAGGCTTCAAAGGATATGTGTGCGCATTTACTGAAGGAACATGGCGTAAAGAACATTATTTTCTTCGCCGGTACCAGGGAATCTTATGACTCCGAACTGAGATTAAATGCAGTTCGCGATTGTCTGCGCGAAAATCACTGTGAAGAGTACCTGAAAGAAGTCTATTACACGAACTGGGAAAACGCGGAAGCAGAAAACTACATTAATAAGCTTCGTATGTCAGGTGAAGAATTACCGGATGCATTTATATGTGCCAATGACGGTCTGGCAATGGCCACCTGTGTGGCTCTTTTCAACAACGGATATGACGTGCCCCGTGACGTACTGGTCACCGGTTTTGACTACATAGAAGACAGTAAGATCTTTGATCCATCCATCGCTTCGGTGGATCAGTGCTTTACCGAAATGGGCGAGGCGACCGTTAGGTTATGGAGAAAACTCCTCGACGGAGCCGAGCGTGGAATCAGTGACGTGATCCCGTGTAAGTTTGTTCCCGGAGACAGCTGCGGCTGCCATGACTTCAGAGACAGCGACCGCTTAAGAAGGCAAAGAGGACGTGAAGCGTTTTCTCACCGCTCCGAGACCACTTACTTCAACCGCAAACTGGACATCATTGACTCGACCATTCTTTCATGCCTTACCTATCTGGAACTGAAGGACAATCTCAACCGTCTGCTTACCAACGACCATGTTTTTGAAGGTGATTCCTTCCATGTACTTCTCGAGCCGAATTTCGGATTATCCATCTACGATTCGAATATAAAGATGCAGACAGACAGATACAGTAAAAACGTAGAGGTGCTCTATTCCACGGAAGATGGCAGGGTCTTTAAAGAGGAGGTCTTCCCTTCCCATGATCTGGTTCCCGGACGTGATCCCTCAGGATCGAATCATCTTTATATCATGCTTCCTCTTCATGATGAAGACTCTGCTTATGGATACCTGGTCTTCAGAGACTGTATCGATAAACTGATGAATCACTTCCTGCATACATACTATACCCGCATGAGTCTGGCATTCGAAAAGTTCCGTCATGCGCTGACTCTGGATCACATCAATAAGCGTCTTCTTGATCTGATGGGCAGAGATCCTCTGACTCATGTAAATAACCGCATGGCTTTCGAAGATAAAGAAAAGTATCTCCAGTCACAGATCAATTCCAATCCGGATGTGAAGTTTGCGATCGCTATGTTTGATGTAAACAATCTGAAGATGGTCAATGACTCCCAGGGACATGAAGCCGGAGATGAATATCTGTTACGGGCCTGCCACCTGATCTGCAATGTGTATAAGCACAGTCCTGTTTACCGCATAGGTGGAGATGAATTCGTTGCGGTACTTACCGGTGAAGATTACGAGAAGCGCGACGAGCGTCTGATCGCGATCAACGAGATGATGAGTCCTTATTCCGAGACCCTTCCATTACCATCGGATTATGTATCTATCGCTTGCGGCATGGCTGCATATGATAGTAATTCGGATATATCTGCAGCAGATGTTTTCAAGCGTGCAGATGAAGCGATGTATAAGGATAAGGCCGAAAAGAAAAGCTGACGTTTATTCCGGGATTCCACTTCGCTTTTTGCTCCTAGCCAATACCGATGCCGAGAATATTCTTCTCCATGCTTTCCAGAAGATCGTGGGAACCATCTTCGATATGCGAAAGATAGGTCACGATAACACCTTTCTTCGGCAGGACATAGCATTTCTGCTTCCACTTGCCGTTAATGCTGAAGCCGTCTCTGTATTTCCAGATAAAGAAGCCATAACCGCCTTCTCTGTTCATCTGCTGCACGGATGTGGCCATCTCCACATATTCTTCGGAAAGGATACGGACTCCGTTATACACACCCCCGTTATAAAGAAGCAGCCCGAATTTACTTACGTCATGAACGGAAAGGCGCATCTTTGACGCGCCGTAGAAATACCCCTCCGGAGATCTTCCGTACTCAAAGGATGTGATCTCCAGCGGCGCGAAGATCCTTTCCTCTATAAAAGCACCTAGGTCGCTGCCGAGCGCCTCTGTCAGCGCCACACCAATCAGGTACGCCGAGATATTACTATAGTTGAATTCAATCTTTTCCGGATCTTCGATCTCACATGCCAGCGAAAAGTCCAGCCAGTTTTCCCCTTCCGGCCGGAAAGGAAGATCAGAAACCGACATGGTCAGAAGACGGCGGAGGCTGATCTTCTCCCAGCGTGCTTTCTGCTCTTTTGAAAGAGACAAGTGCTTTTCGCTCGGAAGATATTCCAGGATCGATCGGTCGAGATCGATGCGTCCCTCGTCGTAGAGGGTACCGACAGCGACGGACAGCACCGTCTTCGTCGCCGAGTAGATCTCGTGAAGACCCGTCGTATCCCCGAAACTGTGCGTCAGCTCGCCGTTTTCATACACTTCCGTGCCGAATACATTCCAATTATTGTCCTGAATATCTTTTACGAACTGATCGAAATTCATCTTCTTTTTGCTCCTCGAAAAGCACTTTTTTCCTGCAATTATTCTACACTATGAAAGGCAGTTCTTTCTCATCCATTCCGCCACTCCATCTTCGTCATTGGAAGCAGTGATCTCATCAGCGACATCAAGAACTTCCGGGATCGCATTTGCCACGGCAACACCTTTCCCGCACATCGTCAGCATATCGATATCGTTCTTATCGTCTCCGAAAGCCACGATATCCGAAATCGCGATCCCGCTTCTTTCGGACAGTGCTTCGATCGCCTGGATCTTTCCGGATCCTTCCGGCAGGAAGGCATACATATTCTCCCCGCGATAGCACTGCAATTTACATCCTATTTCATCTGCGATCTCCTGCGCCATCTGTTCATCTGAAAGAATGGCGGCGATCTTATTGGCACCGACTTCCAGGTCCCGCGAATAATCGTTATAGACCGCCTTATGAAGCCGCTCCGATTCCGCGATATGCTTACTGTTCCAGAAGACTGTTTTCCCATGCGCCACGGAGATTTCCGTTCCCGGCATCCGTGCCTTCACACTTCGCACGATCCGGTTCGTATCCCCGATCGAGAAGGTCTTCGAATAGATGCACCTATCTTCCGCATGGATCAGCGTACCATCCGTGGTGATCTCATAATCCGGTTTCAGAAGATGGATATACCGCTCCGCACCGATCCAGTATCTCGCTGTCGCGATCGCCAGTTTGATGCCCTTACTTCTGCACGCAGCAATCACTTCCAAAGACGCCTCGGATATGCTCCCATCCTGCCTCAGAAGTGTATGATCCAGATCTGTTAAAACCATTCTCACCATGTTTCGTATCCTGCTCCTGCCAATACAATTTTAGGGAACTTCTCTTGCCTATTCTTTCTCAAAAGTTCCCTAAACCTTTCCTGCGATATAGGACATATCGTTGATGTGCCGCACGCGGTGTTTCCCGTCATCGCCGATGATCATGTGGGAAACGCCTCCGGCCGGCCCGTGGATATCGACATCATAATAGGCTTCCACCGGAAGGCCCAGATACATAAGATTCCATAGACTCAGAAGATCACCATGGGACACGATGATGATCGTCTCCTCATCACTTTCCATCACTTCTTCGTAGAAAGGACGAAGGCGGTTCCAGCATGCCCTGCGGCTCTCTCCGTCTGAGAACAGACAGTCGTCGACGGTGTTCTCCGGTGTCTCGAAATTTTCACGGAGCCACTGCACGGATTTCCCGCAGCATTTCCCCAGGTTTCTCTCGCGAAGTTCTTTTCGAAGGATCGCTTCCACACCAAGAGATTTCGAGATCTCTTCCGCCGTCTGTGCCGCACGCTTGAGATCCGAAGAATACATCACGAATTTCTTTCCCTGAAGTTCTTCTTTCAGTTTCTTTCCGATATTCTCTGCCTGCTTGCGCCCGAGCTCCGTCAGATCCCAGTCCGTCCAGGAGCCGACCATCCCGTTCGTGTGATGAACCGACTGCGTATGCTGTACTGTAATGATATGTTTCATGGCCTGCCCCTCCGCTTCGAACCGCTTCATGTTCCGCCACTCAGGAAAGATCCTGATCGTGTGATTTATTCCTTGCTTTTGATTATACAGAAAAGATCCGCCCCTTCACAGAAATTACACTACAGGTTCAAAAGATTTTCCTCTTTTTCCATTTACGGACCACACCTGCATATGCCGCCCCTTTTTTCATCACAAAGGGTCGGATGCCGAGGCGGAAGATGATGCCGTGGCAAAAGCACTGGACCGGATGTTTTTTCTTTCCTTGTAACTCCCGGATCAGCCGCACGGAAGCTCTTCGGGTTCTCTTTACCACATGCTTTTCCATAGATGAAGTCTTTCATGAACCCGGAGACATTACTCGCATATCTGAAACGGTTAGCCTGAAGCATTTCATATCCCTGATTCACTTTTTCATCCGACAGTTAGGTATTGCTAACTTATGTTTTTACGGGTGAAATCTTCAAATCTGCTTTTTCACACGTAAATTTCCTACTAAAAAAGCATCAATTACGTGTGAAATCGCCAAATTTGAAATCTCACACGTAATTGTCAAAAAAAAGAACCGAAAAACGCCGCATTTTTACGGGTGAAAACGGGATTTTTTAAAATCCACACGTAATAGCATATAATCAACCGGTCTAGTCCCGGCTAACGGGCTCCAAGTCGAGTGGAACTCAATGGTGTTTCCCGGGCAAACACTTCATATACGAATCGATGATCTTTTCCGGCTTTTCTTTCAGTCCTTTTCCGATCCACCATTTGACCGTATGGATGAAGCTTCCGATGACGAATTGTTTCTTAAAATCTTCCGGCACATCTACATCCATATGCACGATTACCTCGCCAAAAGCACTTTCCAGATATTCGGTGAAGTATCTTGTGAATATCTTCTCCGACTCGCCGTTCATAATGGACCGGATATTCTCTTTATGGTCCAGAATGTGGTACAGGATATGCTCCAGAAGTGCCCGCATATCTTCGTGATTCTTCGAATAATCGTGGCTCTTTTCCGGTGCCAGAGTATCGGAGAAAACATGCGAAAACATCTCATTACACATCTGTTCCAGAAGCTGGTCCTTCGTCTCAAAATGCGAGTAAAAAGTGCTTCTTCCGATATTCGCTTCATCGATGATCTGCTGTACCGTGATCTCTTCGAAACGGTATTTCCGAAGAAGTCCCGTCAATGCATCGTAGATGGCTGTCCTGGTTTTGATCTGTCGTCTGTCCATATTTCCGTTCCCGTACAATTTCGCGATTCTGTTCAGTAATAGACATATCGCGGATTCTGATTCTGTTTTCGGTTTCACGTAGATTATATCATTTTATCGAACAGAGTGTTCAGAAACTTTTCATTAGAAAGTGATACCTATGACGAACAGAAAAGCCATCCGATATGCCATATATGCTGCACTTCTTTATGCCATCAGCACGCCATTTTCGAAGGTACTCCTAAAGGAGATCCCACCGGTCTTCATGGCAGGCCTCCTCTACCTCGGAGCCGCGATAGGGATGTGCCTTCTCAAGTGCTTTTCCAAAGGGAAGAAAGAAGATGGAAGACCCTTCACCCATAAGGATTATCCGTACCTCATCGGGATGGTCGTGCTCGATATTCTTGCCCCTGTATTTCTCATGATCGCCATTTCAAGATCTTCGGCGGAGTCGGTGTCTCTTCTAAATAACTTCGAGATCGTCGCCACCTCGCTGATCGCCCTGCTTCTCTTTAAGGAGAAGATCTCTCCCAGGTTAGGTTTCGCTATCTTTCTGATCACGGTCGCAAGCCTTCTTCTCTCGCTCAGTGACATCTCTTCTTTATCCTTCTCCACATACTCACTTCTTGCGATCCTGGCCTGTTGCTGCTGGGGACTGGAAAACAACTGCACACGCATGCTCTCGCAGAGCGCGCCGTCGAAGATCGTGATCATTAAGGGATTCGGATCCGGTACCGGATCGGTCATTGTTTCCCTGATCTGTGGAGAGCATCTCACGCTGTCCCCCTACATTCCTCTGGCGCTGCTTCTGGGGTTCATCGCCTATGGGTTGAGTGTCTATACCTACGTCTATGCCCAGCGCTACATCGGTGCGGCCAGGACATCTGCTTTCTACGCACTGGCGCCTTTCATCGGTGCATTTCTATCCATCGCGATCTTCCCGAAGATCCCTTCCGCACTATTTGTTATTTCATTCATGATCATGGCGGCAGGTGCTTATCTCGCCGCCGAGAAAGAGAGGACACAAACATGAAAAAGAGCACAGAAAAAAGAGATTTCAAATTCGATAAGCGCGCCGACAAATACGACGACCACTTCGAAGGAAAACTATCGAAAAGATTCTATTCGCTTCTATACCGCTTTACCGGCCTTTCCGACGGCGACAGAGTGCTGGATGTAGGCTGCGGTACCGGCACGATCCTGAAGACATTCCGGGACTTTCAGAAGATCAACGGGCACGGCATCGATGTCGAACCGAATATGCTGGAGGTCGCCCGAAGGAAATGCCCCGACATGGACATCCGGGAATGCTCCTGCGAAAACACTCCCTATGAGGATGCATACTTCGATACCCTCACGGCCTGCATGGCCTACCACCACTTTCCGGATAAAGAGGCTTTCGAAAAAGAAGCCCTCCGGATCTTAAAACCAGGAGGACACCTGTATATTGCCGATCCGAATCTTCCGCATCCGATCAGAAAGCTTGTGAATTTTCTCTGTCGGAACATCAACGGAGAGTTCTTCTCGGATAAGGAATTCCGAGAAAGATTTGAGAAGCAGGGCTTCACCTACATCGGAACACAGAAAGATAAGTACGCCCAGCTGGTCATCTTCCGGAAATGACTCTCGGGGTCCGCACTATTTCCAGAGTCATTTTCTGCTTATCGACTTACTTCTGGATATGGTATCCGCCATCCGCATAGACATTCGTGCCGATCATATAGTCCGCAAGATCCGAAAGAAGGAACATCACCACATTGGAGATATCCTCCGGCTGCCCGAGTCTTCCCTCCGGGATGAGGGCTTCGGACTGCTTTCTGACCTCTTCGTTATCGAAAGAGTTCTTCGTCATGCCGGTATAGGTAAAGCCCGGCGCGACGGAATTCACCTGAATATGGAAAGGTGCCAGATCCAGCGCCATCGCCGAGGTCAGGGCGACGATCCCGCCCTTCGATGCAGCATAGTCCGTCATGTTATTCCGGAAGATCCCTGCCCGCAGGCAGCTGATATTGACAATCTTGCCCTGCTTCTTCGGGATCATTACTTTCGCGGCATATTTCGACACGATATAGGTTCCTGTAAGGTTCACCGACAGGATCTTTTCCCAATCCGATGTCTCGATCTCATAGAAAGGCTTACTATTTCCCCAGATCCCTGCAGCATTGACAAGCCCGTCGATTGTCCCGAATTTGTTCTCGACTTCACGCACGACCCTCTGGATTTCCGAATCATCCGTGACGCTCACTTCGCAGTGCATATAGAGAGGATCTTTCAGGTCGCTATCTTTCGCATCGATACCGACGACATTCGCCCCAGAGTTCAGAAGCTGCTCCACACAGCTTCTGCCGATACCGGACGAAGCGCCGGTCACAAGAAAAACTTTTCCGTCATAGTTCCATTCCTTCATGGTCCTGCCTCCCGATCGAGATTCATTTGTTCAATTATATAACACCGCTCTAATGAAGTAATTATATCAACAGTTGAATCATTCCTGAAAAGCCAAACAGTTTTCCAATAGATTTCCAAAGATGCCCTCCAAACGAGAAAAAAATCAGAAAAACAACCCAGAAAGGTGCTTTTCGCATGATATTTCTCAGATATTTCCAAAACAGGCACCTTTTTGAGAAAAATACTGGAAAACTGCATCGAGATTGTCCGCATTGCAGTTTTTTTCTCATTTTTTTCCAGATTCTATGTCTTATCGAGAAAAATACTGGAAAACTTCACCGGTTTATCTAAGAAAGATTTTTTCCGAAAAAAGTACTTGAAAAGAATTTTTAATCATATTAGCCTCTTTATCAGGACGTCCAAATCCTACATCAAACGAGGCAATCAGAATGAAACAGAAACAGCTTCACAGCTTCATAGAAACAAGCACAGGCAACGAGAGCAACATCTGCCAGATCTATGCCATAAAGGACGGAAAGACCGTCTACGAGGACAACTGGCGCGGCTTTACAACGGAGGACGCCATGAATGTCAACTCCGTGACCAAGGGCGTCATTGGCCTTCTTGCCGGGATCGCCATCGATCAGGGATATATTAAGAGCGTGGACCAGAAGGTCATGGATTTCTTTCCGGACTACGAAGTCAAGCGCGGCGAGAAGACGATCTACGAGGTCACGGTCCGTCATCTCCTCACGATGACCGCTCCCTATAAGTACCAGTCGGAGCCCTGGAAGAAGGTCTGTACTTCACAGGATTGGACCTTGACCGTACTGGACTTTCTCGGCGGCAGGAAAGGCATCACCGGCGAGTTTAAGTACGCCACTCTCGGCATCCAGATCTTTGCAGGGATCATCGAGCATGCCACGGGCGAGAAGTGCATTGATTTCGCGAACCGAACTCTCTTCCTTCCCCTCGGTCTCCCCGCGCGCATCCCTCACGGCGATTCATCGAAAGAGGATCAGTTCGACTTTCTCATGAACAAGAATCCCCGAAAGAACGAGTGGTACTCCGATCCTAAGGGCGCCGTTACTGCCGGCTGGGGACTCTGCGCTTCGGCAAAAGATCTGGCACGGATCGGCGAACTTCTCATAAACGACGGCGAATACGACGGGAAAAGGATCATCTCGAAGAAATATCTTCAGGACATGACCGCTTCGCATCTTAAGCTCGGCGAGCGTTTCGGCAACATGAACTACGGCTACTTATGGTACACGCCATATGACGGCAGGAAGATCCACGCCGCCATCGGTGACTGCGGAAACATCATCTACGTCAATAAAGAGAAAAACGTATCTGTCGGCATGACAGGTACGTTCAAACCCCGTATCTTTGACCGCGTGGAGTTCATCGAGAAGCAAGTGCTTCCTCTCTTCTGCTGATGATTCCGGGATGGCATATTCCGAAGATCCGGGCTATCATAAAAGACCGATCTGCTTATAGATCCCTTCGATGAAGGGCGTCTTATGCCGGATATACTGATCGATATCATGCGGGAAAAGCACTGCGCCTTCTTCCTTTACGCGGCTGTATTCGGCGACCGCCTCCGGATGAGCCCTAAGATAATCCCGGAAAGAAACATGCCGCTTCAGTTCCGATGCATCCTTGCAGCAGACATACATGTGGTGATTCCGGAGGTGTTCTTTTCCTTCATATCCGAATACTTCCCGCCCGGGGATATCCTTGTTTCCTTCGTGGTAGTAACCGATTCTCGAAAGGGCTTCCACCACAGAAGGGAACACGGATTCGTCCTCGATCACCACATCGATATCGATGATCGGCTTGGCGGAAAGTCCTTTTACCGAAGTACTTCCGACATGCTCGATCCGAAGCGCCAGATCCCCGAGGGCCTCTTCAAGCTCCGATTTTATCTTAAGAAAATCCTGCTCCCAGGCAGAATCATAGGGAACAACGACAATTGTTCTTGTTGCCATTTTCTTCTCCTTTATTCGTCACATCGGATAGTGTAATTCTTTCTACCGGATCATGCTATCACATATTCGACGATCGGCTCAATGTATTTCTCGTCCGAAATATCATAGGAATGGGAGAGCATTTCCGCCATGTCTTTTCCTTTTGAGTCGCATCTTTTTTCTTATTCAGCATCGAGACCAGAGCTTTGCAAGCAAACTTGGAAGGCGCTTTCATCTTGTCATAATCCAGGCCGCCCTGACAGTAAAATGAACGGATGTATTTTCGCTGTTCATCAGTAAGCAGATTCTTCAGGCTCTGCTCCACATCCGGATTCTCCTTAGGACTTGCTCCGACACAAAAGAGCGCCAGTTTCTTTTCCTTCCAGGCAGATGCTTTTGCCAGGAACCACTTCGACTGAGTCACTTTTCCGGCCATCACCCATCCACCGTAAATGATGGCATCATAAGAATCAAAATCACTCTTCTTTTTCTTCTTCGCATCGTGAACATCCATAAGATCCGCCTGAAGTCTTCTGGCGATCCACTCCGCGTATCTCTTCGTAAAACCTGTCTGCGAAGCATAGACTACTAATGTTTTCATAATTCGCTGATATTCCTTTCCATTTTCATGATCGTTTTGATCGTTGTTGCGAGTTTCTTTTCATCGATTCCTTCGAAGATCTTCCCGATGATCCTCTGACTCTCCGCATCATTTTTCTTGCAGAATCTCTGGCACGTTTTCGTCAGCCGGATCCGCTGCTTCCGCTTATCATTATCATCGGGGATCATCTCGACGAAGCCCTTGCTCTCCAGCTTCAGAAGGATCTGCTTCACGTTCTGGTGAGAACTTCCCATAATATCGGAAAGCTCATTGATCGTCGGACTTTCCTTACAGATATTGATGCATATAATCGCGAAGAACTGCTTCCAGGTGATTTGCGAAAAAAACTTGTCCGCGCTTGCCTGGAACCGGTTATCAAAAGCACTCAGCAATCCCAGAAGGAAAGCCTGCGGCGGTATATTCCCGAATTCCACACTGCTGTTATTCATCATCTTATCGTAGTCCATGGTCGTCACTCCTTTAGCTAGAATCAGACGTCAAAAAAGGTAACACATTACCTTTGTCAGAAACAATGTAATATGTTACCTTTTGCGTGTCAAGAGATTCTCCTCTTCATTCTCAAAAAAGATCCCGAAAGCTTTCTTTCAAGCTTTCAGGATCCTTTGCTAAAATCGCGCTATGCCGGTCGTTCCCGTTACTTCTTCCTGATCGGGATCCACAGCTCGCAGAAGACCTCCGGACGGGTGCCGTCGAAGTACAGCTCATAGTCCGTCTGTTCCGATGCTTCGTAGCCCATCTGCGGCAGGAACTCCTTATAGAACTTCACCCAGGTCTTTGCGATGCAGTCGCCGTCTTCTCCGACGCAGTCGAAGACCACATATGTGCCCGGAGCAACGTCCCAGATGCGGAAGCCCTTCTTTTCCAGTTCCGCCTGATCAAACTCTTTCGTGTCCTCATCGATGATGATGCCGATGCCGTAATCGAAGGTGTCTCTTCCTTCTGTCGTTGGAGAGCAAAGACCATATAGATCACGCTTTCCATCTTCCCGCAGCATCCAGATCGGAGAGAGCATCTGATTGCTGTTGACCTCGCCCCAGAAATCCGCCACCTCGTGGTTGGCTTCGTCGTTAATGATCCCGTTGCTGAACTCTCTTACAAGTGCGATAAACTTCTTTTCTTTTGTTTGAACGATACGGTAATCCATACTCTTACCACCTTTCACAGATAAAGTAATCGTAAGCGGATTAAAAAGCACCAGCTTGACGGGTTCTTCTCTGGCTGTTTTGGGAGCAACACCGTGAAACCTCGTGAAGGCTTTGGTAAAGCTTTCCGGTGTCTCATAGCCGTACTTCATCGCCAGATCCGTGATCTTCGCATCGGTCTCCACAAGTTCTTTTCCCGCCAGAGACAAGCGGCGGCTTCTGATATATGTGTTGGCCGTTAAGCCCGTCACGAAACTGAAAGCCCTGTGAAACTCGTAGCTCGACGTGTGCACCTGCCTGGCTACGTCCTCATAGTTGATCTCCTCGAGAAGATGCTCTTCCATAAACGTGATGGCCTTCTGTAATGCTTCGATCCATTCCATGCTTTCGTCCTCCTTCTTACACGTCCATTATGGACGAGATCCGTAAAGGGCACATTTCCTCGTTTGCGAAAAAATGTCAGGTGCTTTTCCCTATGTAAAAGCACTATCGCCTGACCATTACTTCTCCACCCAATATACTGCGTATTCCGCCTCCGGAACAAAACCATGACCGATCGCCATCTTCGATGACATCGGATTCTGCGCATCCCAGTGTACGGTCAGACCCTTAGCATGACTTTGCCGGATCATCTCATAGACACAGTGATCGGCCAGTCCCTTACCCCTGTGTTCCTCATCCGTAAACACGTCCAGTTCCACATGATCGTTGAAGGTCAGAAAGCTCGAAGATGCCGATACGACCTTCCCGTCAAAAAGCATGACTGCACCGGCTCCCCGCTTTACAAAGTCCTGATAATCCGCATATCCCCGTCCGTGATCAAAGGGGTGCTTTTCGAATATCTCTTCTGTAAAAGCACTGATACTGTACCCCTCCGGAAGCGGTCGCATTTTCTTTTCAGATTCCGCACGAAGTGGCTTCATAAGCTCTCTACGCAAGATAAACTTGATTGGAAGTTTTCGGATATACTCTTCCCATTCCGGACTCATGCACACCAGCCGGGAGTTATAGATCAGGTCCGGATTCTCCGATAAAAACTTCTCATCCGGTTTTCCGCATAAATACGTGAACACTGTCTTATAGATACATCCGCCGGGATACGGAAAAAACGATCCCAGCTTCCCTTCTTTACACGCAGTAAGAATCAGCGGTTCCTTCGTAAGTACACCGCTTCCGTCCTTATTCCAAACCTCATAAATATCCTGTGTTTCCATAAAAACTCCCGTCTTGATCAGTCAGCATAACTGCATCCGGATCTTTCCGGTCCGTCATTACCGGATACATAACGGGCATTGAACTCCATGTTGATCTCACGGATCTCTTTCTTTCCATCAATATAGTCCTGATACATCTCGGCAAGTCCGGCCATGCAGCCGTCACACGCACCATCAATGTTTCCCAGCGACTCCTTAACGATCCTTTCACGCTCTTCTCTTGTCGTATCTTTAATCAGAATGCTCATTTTCGTTTACCTTATCGCGATATCCCTTTCAAAATTGTTTATTCGCACAGATCCTCTACTTCATCGACAAAGTCTTCGAAGTCCTTCGGACACGCTCCGCGGCCCTTTGCTTCGATCTCTTTAGGGTTTACCCTGTTCCGAGTACATTTTACTATACTCGGATGGGCGATTTCTGAATTACAATCCTTATGATGAATCCCCCGGAATGATAACGTCGTTAGCCTCTTTCATTCTGTAATAGTGAGACTCGATTATTGATAGTTGCTATTACATCATCCAAACTCTTCTGTCCGTAAAAATATGCCTGTATCTCTTCGTTAATTATATTGATTGCCGTATAGTCATTGATGAAATATCTCGAGCAGCTATCGATCGCACGGAGATAACTCTCTTCAATAGCTTTATCCATATCGGCTTTCTCGAATGCAGCTCGACAAACCGGGAAATACATATCCTGCGTCTGCACATCTTCATCAAGCATCGTCCGAATGAGTTCCCAGGCCCCATCCTGACATGATGAACATCCAGTAATAGCTGCACATGATACCAACCGCATATACGGGCCGCGCTCGTCAGGAGACGGAATTCCGACCAGCACCCTACCAATCACAGCCGTTGCTGTCTTTTTGTCAAAGGAATACCCATTCAGATCTGCAATCGGAGAAACCGACCCGCTTTCTATGTTGATCTTTTCGGGAACATTTGCCTGTATATATTGCGCTATCTCTCGAAAAGCACTGTTATCGAAATCGTATTTCCCGTCCTCTCCGATAAACAAGTCAAAACTGTTTCCAAGAAGATAATCAAAGTAAGACGTTCTGTCAGCTAAGCTATAGAGAGGATCATTTCCGTTATATGTGGTTTGTACAAACGACTGATAATCGCTTATCTTTACACCTTTTCGATCCCCTGCTTTTTCTTCTGTCAGAAGAAATCCTGACAGTGAAAACTGAAGCGGAATGAAGAACTCCTTTCCTTCCAGTTCTGCCATTTCAAAAACATGGAGAAAGTATTCGTCTTCTTTCAGATTCAGTTCATCGATCTTTCCCTTTAAGTCGACCAGATATTTAGGACTTTGGATCTCCCTATAATCAGAGCCGTCCAGCAAAACATCCGGTCCTTTTCCGGAAACAATATCGGCCATCAGAGTGGTAGATGCTTCTCCACGCGCGCGATTGAATTCTCGTGTCGCATCTTCGGAAAGCGCATCCTCATTTACATAATTCCAAAAACGATAATCATCGATGATAATTGCATAGTACTCGTTACTTCTATCATTAAATCTCTGCACTGCCTTTGCGGCCAGTGAAGTAACTTCTTGGAAATACGCACATTTGATAACGCGCTTTCCGATATGCGGGTTGCTTGAAGACTTGATCAACGTATGCATATGTGGAACAGAATCAATAATGTTTACCACGATCACCTGATTATCTTTTGCCGAGACAAGCTGCGCATCCCGGGAATCCGTATATGAGATACCGGTAAAGTTATAGTCCAATACTTTCTTTTCATGTTTTTCGGAAAAAGACCAACACAACAGTTTCCGGTTCTCAACAGAAACAAAACCCATCCCGTTCATCAATTGTTTGAAATGAAGATATTGTTCCGGGATATCGACTGTTCCGGTAATACTATTACTTTCCGCACTGATCAGCCATGCCTTAGAAGTCTGCGCAGAAACGCCGTTTACGATAATCGTTTTATCATCGAACACTCCCATATCATTTATGATTTCGATCTCGTCAGATTTGATCTGTGAGCAGGAAGATCCATCGGAAACGAGAATTACCGGTTTCCCGGATGTATTTGCACCTTGCGGATATCCACTAAAATAGTACTTGCCTTCAACGAAAACAAACGCTCCTACTGTACCGGGATTCAATTTGGTCCCATTATCCGGATCTATATTGATAAGTTTTGGATCTGTCATCTCGCCGGTTTCTGTATTGACGTCATACTCACACCATTCTATAGACATATCTTCGGCCAGGCGCTTTTCAAAAAGTATCTTGGTCTTTCCTTCCGCTTCATGAATGTTCTTGACAGTGATTAAATCATTCTCTCCGGCACCCAAAGCCGAAAACAGATCTACGCACCATAATTCACTTTTGTTATCGGAAGCAATATCATAACAGGAAAGAAACCTATATACACATGGCTCAGTGTCTCTATGACTACGTTCTCCTTCGTGGATGAAATATACTTTCTCTCCTACTGAAGCGTAGAATTCAGATTGCATGTAGCCGTCATCCCGAACTTCCGCTTTTCGAACAGCATCCGGCAGAATTTCAACTTCTCTATCGTCCCACCATTCCATATAAGACTCTTCGTTCAAAACATGAGGATATGTCTCTTCCGAAATCACTTTGGAAGAAGTATCTTTCAAAGCGCTCTCTTCTTGAGCTTTATCTGTTTTACGGCATGCTGTCATTGGAAGCAGCAGCATAAAACAAATGCTTAACGCTATAATTCTCTTCATAAACTCTTTCACATCCTCTCATAAAAACGAA
>OCTX012271622.1_pt1 | contig 24666 bp, 12 predicted proteins | sample 1539691 | NCBI WGS metagenome assembly OCTX01 (sample SAMN02144231, study PRJEB22623) | gut metagenome | biome: sheep rumen | host: Ovis aries | place: New Zealand
TTCTTCCTAAGCGGAGCGTCAGCAGCTGAACAGCCACAAGCAGGACCGCAATGATCGCCGCACCCACCCAGGCATAGAGGAAGAACTGGGTGCAGAAGCGGCCCAGCAGGTCGGCCACGCCGCCCGGCCGTTTGACGATGTCCCACACGTAGTTGCCGTCGAACAGGAACAGCTGGAACTGCTCCTGGTAATGCAGATGGTGGGGATAGGCCAACCCGAAGAAGAGCAGGACGGCCACGCCAAAGAGGAGCGTATATAGAAGATGTAAATTCCTCATAGCAGATAACAAGTCTTTTCAAGCTGCAAAGGTACAAAGAATTTCCGACATTCTATCAATTTTGCCTCCTTTTTCTCTATATCAGACGAAACAAATCCTGCACTTCCTGCACTGACCACTGACTGTCAGACAGTTACAGACCAGAAACGACACTTGATCCTGCACTGAGGCCGTACGTTTTCCTGCACTGCCTTTTCTGCCGACAAAACGGGCCCGACGGTCAGGTCAGAGAGCCACTTTCAGGGGTTTCGAGGCTTGAAAATCAATTTTTCATGGCCGGAAAATCCGGCAGTCACGTTTTGACAGGATTCCGTGACTGGATTTTTGAAAGATATTTACGTTCGACGCCCCAGTTTGGGGCTGTCAGTGCAGGAACCGATAGGCTTTCAGTGCAGGAAAACGAGCCGTTTCTGCAACATAACCCACTGACACTCAGCGGTCAGTGCAGGAAGTGCAGGAAAAAAACCGTCATTTGAATACGCGGCTGAACTCACTGACACTAATCCGGACAGGTTCGACCATGAACTCCGGACGGTTGTAGCTCTTCAGGCGGTACGTGTTCTGCTCGGGGTCTTCCTGCGGCAGCATGAATGCCTTCTCGGCCTTGCCGTGGTTGAAATAGGAGATATAGACACGGCTGTAGTTTCCATCGTCACGACGGCTGGCACACATGATCCAACGCCCGCTGCTCGACCAGGTCGGGTAGCTCTCGGCCCTGCCCTGACTGTTGAGGCCGGAAAGGTCGAGGGGCGAAGGGTCGCCCTCGCCGAGTGGAAGACATACGATGTCGGCATCGTGGTGCCAGATGTGGAAACAGCCGTACTGCCCTTCGGCAAAGAGCAGGCAGCGCCCGTCGGGACTGACGCGCGGCAAGGTTGCACTCTTGTCATGCGAGGCGGCATCGTAGACGAGTTCCTCGTCGCCAAAGTTGTGGGTTGCCACGTCGAACGGCCGGCGGTAGATGTTGTACTGCACTTTCTTATAGGTAGACCGGATGTCCTTGCCGAGCAATTCTTCTGGCAGCGGCACCGACTTGCAGTAATAGAGGAACCGGCCGTCGGGCGACCAAGTGGGAAACACCTCAAGAAGGTCAGGGTCGTTGCTGACGATGCTGACGGAGTCGGTCGTCACATCGTAGAGAATCAGGTCGCTGGCCTCATCGAACACCTCCACCTTGTTGGGGTGTGAGGTGTGGAACACCTGATGCGTCTGATTGGTGGAGAAAGCAATGAGCCGGGCTGAGGGATGCCACGCCGGATAGACACCTGCCGAGATGGTGTTGTCGCGCTTGAGGTCAACCTTGCTGACTTTGCCGTCGTTCACGATGACGGTTCCACCGCGTGTCACCCGGGCATGGAAGAGCATGTTGTCGGTCTTGTAGTTCTGATAGCTATGGCAGTTGATGCACTGCCCTTTAGGATCGTCGCAGGAGACCTTGTTGTTGAAAATCTGTGTCTCTTCAAACGAGGTGAGGTTGCGCTGGGCAATCTCCATATAGTCGTACACGATATACGAGGGCTCGATAAGCCGGTACGACAGATACTCGTCGATGGGCTCCTTGGCCACATGTATCTCAAACGGACGGAACGCGAGCCAGCCGCCATCCTTCTTGCCCCACACCTCAACTTTCACGCTGCTGCCCTTCGAGGCAGCGAGCATGGCGTGCCACTGCTCCACGTGGATTTGCACTTTCACGCCATCGCCGAACGTCTGCTGCTGTCCGCCAGGCGTGGTGAGACGGGCCACGCACGCCTCATACTCGCCGGCCGGGAGCATGAAGTTGAGCGGCGCAATGTTACAGGGCACGGTGACATTACAATAGTCGGGGAAGATGGCTGGCAGAGCATTGACCTTCTCTGACGAAGAAGGCACGTCAGGGTGGCTCGCACACGACGACAACAGCAGCAAGGCGGCTGCCAGCCATTTCAGTTTCAATCCTATCATCATATCTGCATCAATAAAGTCTTCGCGAGAAGATGTTGTAATACCAATAGGTGCCACCCCACTCCGGGCGCATCTCCTCACCAATCTTTTCAAGATTCTCGCCTGGTTTCACCTTGCCTTCAAGTGCCTTCCAGAACTGCTTGTAGCGGTCGTAGACGGGCTGCTCGACGGGTAACATCATCCGCTTCTCCTCTGGGGCCTTGTCCATATACATGATATATGCCTCCTGGGCATGTAGCGGGAACCCCTCGTTCATGTGCGACTTCACATAGTTGCGCAACGACGACCAGAATCGGCGGGAATCGCGGCGGAGCATGGCATAGAAAAGGGCTTGCTCGGCCACCACCTGATTGACACTGTCGGAGGTGAGACTGAAGCGGTCGACGATATAACGCTCGCAGTCGTTCTCAACACCATTGATGGCGTCGACACCTGACTGCTGCAACGTGCTTACCGACTTCGACACGGGGGCAGGTTGCCAGTTGCCATAATACAGGTGACGGTGCAGCAGGGCGGTGTATCGCCCTGCCACTTCCGCTTCTCCCGTGGCCGCTGCACAGCGTGAGAGCAACTTCAGGTAGAATGGCGAGAAACCCGTGGCGACAGCATTCTCAAAGCACAGGCGGATGGCATAGCCCATCTGGCCATAGTTGTAATAGACCAAGGGGGACGCTATGTTCAGCAGACTGATGTGGAGCGAATCGGGGTTCGTGAGCGGATATTCCTCGTTGCCTGAAAGGAAGGAACGTTCCAGAAGTCCACCCTCATTCATCAAGGCTATGTTCTTTAGCATGACCATCGTACCGGTAGGCCGCGCCGATTCGCCGACGACCTGAAGCACGTGGTGCCAGTCGTCGTTTTCGGCATAGCGTATCATGCGCATCTCGCTGATGTAGTTCTTGTCGGTGAACATCAGCGACATGGTGAAAGCGATACCGGCAACGGTACATAGCACCGGCACAAACCACTTGTCAAGATACCGGCCGCAGAGGGAAATTAACACGGTGACGCCGCCAAGCACCCAGAACGGGACGGAAAGATGCTCGCCCGACTCGACCGGCGTTATGAAGCGGGGGAAGCCTGCCAGGAAGACCTCGTCGGGATTCAGACTTGAATAAAGCGCAGCGCGCCAGATACTGGCCGTGAAGACAAGCAGTACAAGGGCTGCCAGCTCGCGCCACGACGGTTTGCCACTCAAGGCCAGGCACAGGATGAAAAGCAGACCAAACCACCCGAGCAACGGGTAAAGGCAAGCAGCCAGAAGATAGAAAGCGAGGTGCCAACGGCGCGGCGTGCTGCGTGCTGCCCACAAAAGCAGCAGCATGGCAAGATAGCCTACCGACTGGGAGAACCAATAACCCTTAATGGAAAAGATGTAAATCCAGTAGCCAAGGTCGACAACCGACGTCAGCAGACAGGCTATGGGCAGGAGCATCAGGGCAGAAGCTGCTCCCCGTAGGCGGAAAGCCTTGACACCGGCGAAAAAGGTAATGGCCCAAATAACTGACAGTACGCCGGCACCTACGGCTGGCTGACAGAACAACTGCGTGAGCCAGGCGCCAACATATAGCATCAGACCAAAGGGCTTTGACATGAGCGTATGGAAAAAAGACACGCCGTAAATGAGTTCCGAACGGTCGTGAGCCGTATAGAGCACCTCTTGATTGATATACAACACGTAAACGGCCAATGACACGAAAGCCAACAGGCAGACAGGCAACACGACCGACGACACGATGTTTCTTGTAGTCTTTTCCATACAGATAAAAGGTATAAAGGGCTGACCCGTTTTCAAACAGGTCAGCCCATTGCGAATTATACAAGCAAGGAACGATTATTCCTCATAGTAAACACTTGTGAACGTGGCATTACCGTTGGTAATCAGGAGGTTGAGGTCGCGACCTTCGCCACCGTTACCCTTGGCGCACTCCTTGGCAATCTGCTCGGTGATCTGAATCTCCCACTTCATGCCCGGCGTGAGGGGGATGTTGTCGGCATAGGTAGAACTCCACCAGCCGTTCATAATGCGAGCCGTACAACCGGCGCTGGCATCCTTGACGTCAACGACGAGGGTCTTCAGACCGAAGTAGATGTCGTCGGAAAGCGTCGGGAAGTTCTGACCTTCGCTGTCGCTGAAACGCAGGGGAGCTGCATCCCATCCGTTAGCAGTGAACTCGCCTTCCCAGAGCGTGTACTTGGTCAGCGGGTCGGTGATTTCCTGGCAGACGATCTCGGCACTGTCCTTCAGCTCAAAGCCATCGGCACAGATGGCTGTCAGATACACCTTGTACGTGCCAAGCTTCATCTTCTTCTTGGCGAAATTGCCAATGAACTCCTTGTCGCCTATCTTCCACTTTGCGTTGACGGGAGCAGAGGTCGAGCAGGAGATGACGTTTCCGTTCTGACCGCTTGTTGCCTTGTCGACAGTGATGGTGGTCTTCGCCTTGAGCTCTTCTGCGGTGATATGTCCGCCATTGCCTATATCCTCATGGACAGGGTCGCAGGCAGCGAACGCACATGCTGCGGCAAAAAACAAAAATATCTTTTTCATATTCATTCCTTTCTAAAATTAATAAAGTACTTTATATTGTGTCTCAGCATCGGCAGCATCCCAGCCGGGGTTCTGCTTGAGTTTTCCATTCTTTACAGTAATCTCAGTCTGAGGCTTAGACAAGAAACCGTTAGTGTCCTTATAACGCTTGGTCCAAGAGCAAGTCATGTGCTCCATCGTACGCTTGTTGGACTTGTCGCCCAAGCAAACAATCTGCTTGCCGCGCTGAGCCTGAAGAGCATTAGGAGCATACTCGCTGATTGAGCAATCCTTGCCCGTCCAACGGCGCATATCGTTGAAGCGAAGTCCTTCGAATGCGAACTCCCAACGACGTTCTTTCTGAATAGCAGCCAGAGTGTAAGATGTTGTCAGAGGAACACCAGCACGAGCCTGAACCTGATTCATGTACTGAACCTCACCAGTAAGTTCGGAGAGCATCAGAAGGACGTCGGCATAACGCATCAGGTAGAAGTCCTCGAAGTGGTCGCCCTGCATCTCATTACCAAGTGAGCTGCTGGAGTAGCCTTCACACCTATCCCACCATGTCATGTTGTTGGCACTGCATGCGTCGAGGTTCACCTCAGCGTACTTCTTGACAGAGTAGCCAGACTCCTCGCAGTCGTCCTTCTCGTAGGTATAGTTAGCCAGCTCATTATCGAGGTCAATCAATGAAGCCCTCTTGCGCAAGTCAGTATATTCCTTACCTGCACCGCCACTACGCTCAGCCTCGGTCCAGTCGTCCCAGATATTGCACGATGGAGTACCCTGACCCCATCCCTGGTTGAACGGATAGGTGTTGTTGCGGTCGCCATTCTGGTTAGAAGCACCATTACGGAGGCCCCAGAACACTGAGATGTAGTTGGAGTACATACGCTGGGCATTATAGTTTCCACTGATGTTCCAGCTTGAGGCATTCATAAACTGAATCTGGAAGAGTTCCTCGGTGTTGCCGTTACCCATGCCGGGCTGGTCGAAGCAGTTCTCACGCTTCATGTCCTTGATGAACGCGTAGGCATGGCCCTCTTCATCCTGAGCCTCGTCCCAAAGCAGGCTGTTGGAGTACTGCCAAAGCGAACGGTAGTCCTCACACAACTTGTAGCCGCCATTACCGACAATGTCCCGAAGGCCACTGATGACATCAGCCTGAGAAAGAGAGGCAGCTTCGCAGCCCTCCTGGCTAACAAGGTCAATGGCGGGGGCATTACCGGCAGAGAGGTCACCGACACCCTTGTAGAAGCCTGCCCAGAACATATATGCACGGGCGATGAAAGCCTCGGCAACATACTTGTTAGCATGACCATCACCATGTCCACGAGTGGTACCCATGAGGTTCTTTCCTGAAACCATGTCAGAAAGAATCTGCGGGAAGATTTTCGTTTCAGCGTCAGCCTGCTCTTCCATCTCGGCGGTAACGACTGAAGAAGTAATCAAAGGCACGTCGCCAAACAACTGGGTGAGCCAGAGGTAATAAAGACCGCGCATGAAGTATGCCTCGCCAAGAAGCTGGTCACGCAGGGACTTCTGGTCGGACTTCCAGGGCACATTGTCGATTGTCTCAATTGTAGTAGTGGCACGGGCAATACCTCCATAGAGAAGCTCGTAAGGCTTTGCATACTGATTAACACTCATCTCTACAAGATGATGGAGCGACTTAACCTTATTGTCCTGCAGACCACCACTACCGTAGCAGTCGTCTGACATAATCTCCCACCAGTAGAAAATGTTCTGGTTATCAGAGTCACCGCCACCCATGGTATTCATGATAGCATAGGTTGCTGAAAGTTCAGATTCAACATCTGCTACCTTTCCTGGGAAGACAGCGTCAGTAACCTCTGTCTTACGAGGATCAGTATCCAACATGTCGTTGCAAGATGTGAACATTGTTGCTGCAGACAGAACAGCCAACGACGATAAAATATATTTTTTCATAATTGTCTAAAATCTATTATCAATTAAAACTTGATACTTGCACCTACCAAATATGTACGCGATGGCGGATAGAGACCCAGGTCAACACCAGAAGCCCATGTTACATCACCACCTGCCGAGCCCACTTCAGGATCAAGACCGGTGTAACCAGTGAATGTGTAAAGGTTCTGAGCCTGAACATAGAGACGGAGCTGCTGGAACGGGCAATTCTTCCAAACGCTCTTGAAGTCGTAACCGAGCGTCACGGTCTTAATCTTGAAATAGTCAGCATCTTCCATATAACGTATAGAGTTCCAAATTGAGTTCTGATGACCGGTTGCTGACATACGTGGCTGGAAGTTGGATGTGCCGTCACCATACCAACGGTTCAAGATCGTAGTATCGTAGTTCTGATAAGCGGCGTCGCCATAAGAACGGTAAGAGCGCATGACTTGCATTCCAAATGCACCTGCACCATTAACTGCGAAGTCGAAGCCTCTCCATGCCAAGCCAAGGTTAACACCCAGCATCACATCGGGATTAGGATTACCTATCTCATGACGGTCGCAGATATCATTGCCCTCTGCATCGAATGACTCAGCGTAAGTAATCACGCCATCACCATTCCAATCGTCCCAGATGCAGTCGCCAGGCATTGCATTGTCGAGGACGGCCTTGCCGGCTGCACGAGCATCGTTAATCTGCTGCTGGTTCTGCCAGATGCCGCTGTAGGACATGCCATAGAAGTAGCCGATAGGATGACCTTCCTCGAAACGTGAGATATATTCAGTTCCCTGCGAAAGGATACCGCCATTACCATTAATGTAGTGGTTCAGGTTGTTAACGCGAATGACCTTGTTCTTATTGGTAGCAAAGTTCACACCAACGTTATAGCGGAAATCACTGCCAATCTTGTCGTTCCACGTCACAGCAAGCTCAATACCCGTATTACGGATGTCACCACCGTTGATGTAAGGAGGCTCCTTACCTTGGTCATACTGAGGATCCCCAATAATAATCAAGTCTTTTGTAGTCTTCCGATACCAGTCGAAGTTTACGCCAAGACGGCTGTTGAGGAAACGGGCATCGAAACCGAGGTCAAGCTGCTCTGAAGTCTCCCATGTAAGGTCGGGGTTAGGAACATTCTTTGCATACGCACCGGGATTGGGAGTTCCTGCGACAGATGTTGCCAAATCTGAACCGAACTTGTAGCCGCCCACGCTGGACATAACGATAGGAGAGATATACTGATACTTTGCCACGTTACAGTTACCATTCTGACCCCAAGATGCGCGGATCTTGAAGAAGTCCATCCAGCTCTTGGCCGACTCCATGAATTTCTCGTTGGAAACAACCCAACCAGCAGATGCTGACGGGAACCATCCCCAGCGCTTACCGTCGGCGAAATGGCTTGAGCCATCAGTACGTAAAGTTAAGGTAGCCATATAGGTCTCGTTCCAGTCCCAACTTAAACGGCCGAACCAAGAGGCAAGATAGTCTTCGTCGTTAGGTTTACCACCCAGAGAAGCGTCACCTGCCTTTTCAAGAATAATGTTATCAAGCCATGCAGAATCCCAATCTCTTAAAGCAGCAAGTTGCTGTCCATAAGCAATCTTATTGCTACCGTTGAGGTTTGTGCTCCATGCAGAACTCTCATAGCTCTGGCCCAACATTGCGGTAATCTTATGACCATTGAAGACGGGGAGATCATAGGTAAGCGTGTTGAACACAGACCAATTGGTGTTCAACCAAGTGTTCTGACTGATGCTATAAAAAGATCCGTGTGTTGGCTGTGAGTTCTCGTTATGCGGTTCTTCATAGTTACGATATGCGCCTGAACCCCAAGCATAGTTGAACTGAGAACGGAACAACAGGCCCTTGATAGGCTGAATGGTGACAAAAGCGGTGGCATTGGCATTGATATTGCGGCTCTCTGCCATAGAGTTCCAACCACCTTTTGTGAGGCTCTCCCACGGGTTGTTGAACATTGCAGGAAGCCAGCCCTTACCATTCGTAATTTCACCTTCAGGAGTCTGATAATCGTAATTCTCACCTTTGTCATTGAACTGTGGCAGGAGGGGATTAGACTGGAGCAGGCTGTGGATATAGCTCCAGTACATACCGGCTTCAGCCAGGTCGTGGCTTCTGTTGTAGCCGATAGAGATGTTCTCACCGATGGTGATGGCATCGAAGTCCTTGGCCTTCAGGAGCACGTGGTCGCTGTTGAAACGAATAGTGTGGCGCTTGTAGAATGAAGCCTGGTCGGCACCCATGATACCTTCGTTGCTGGTATAGGTGTAAGAACCCATGAACTTAGAACGGTCAGAGCCACCGGTCAATGTAACGGAGTGATTCTGCTGAGCAGCGTTCTTGTTGGTAAATACATCCCACCAGTCAGTGCCTTCCCAGCCATTTGCGACCTTAGTAAGAATGTCCTGAGGAACATTACTTGCCCAATCCAACTTTGAACCCGAGGTATTGAAATAATACTCATCGATGATGGTCATGTACTGCTGGGCATTGAGAAGCTGAGGACGCTTGTAAACGTTTGACCAACCCAAAGCACCATTGTAAGTAATTTCAATCTTACCGGCCTTACCCTGCTTGGTAGTCACGAGAATTACACCGTTAGCAGCACGGGCACCATAGATAGCTGCAGAAGCAGCGTCCTTCAGAACGTCGATGCTCTCGATGTCAGCGGGGTTGATGTCGTCAAGACTTCCACCAGCCACGCCGTCGATAACATACAATGGCGTAGTGCTACCATTAGTACCTTTACCACGGATAACAACATTAAAGCCTTTACCAGGCTGAGAGGAAGACTGGGTGATCTGTACACCAGGCGTGCTCGACTGCATAGCCTCGAGTGCATTGGTGGTGTTCAGCTTGGCGATGTCATCACCCTTCACCTGAACAGTAGCGCCGGTCACCAGCTTTTTCTTCTGGGTACCGTAACCGATGACGACCACGTCTTCCAGCGTGGTGTTGTCCTCCAACAAGGTGACGGTGATGTCTGACTGTCCGTTGATCATCACCTTCTGGGTTGTGTAGCCCACATAGGAGATTTCCAACTGACCATTCGAGGGCGCGTTGACGGTAAACTTACCGTTGAAGTCCGTCACTGCACCTGTCTTCGTACCCACGACTTTAACAGATGCTCCGATAATCGGTTCACCTGTCTCATCGTTCACGGTACCTCTGACTGTCTGAGCCCAGGCTCCCTGGACCGTAACCATTAGGAACAAGATAATCATTCCCAACGATCGCTTCATGAAATCAAAGTTTCTCATGCATCAATGATAATTTTTAGTTAATAATAAAATAGATGTTTATAGTTTTCTGCTGCAAAGGTATACATAATTGCGACTTGGTGCTTGTCAGAATGTTTCAAACCTTTTTCTATTTGTATAATTCGCCCACTACAGGCTGGTTTCAAGGCGTTTCAGCTGACTGTTGTCCGAACTGTTTCCATACAAAAGTTCATATTTGCCCGGCTTCACACGCATCGTATTTGTGGCCGAATCCCAGAATTCGAACGACTTCGGCGTGAGCCGGAGCACCACTTTTGCGGTCTGGCCGGCCTTCACGCTGACGCGCTCGAAGGCACGCAGCGACTTCAGCGGGCCGTCCTTGTCCTGAAGGTCGCGGATGTAGAGCTGGACGACCTCCTCGCCGTCGCGACTGCCGGTGTTGGTCACGTCGACGGTCAGCGTGCCATTGCCAGCATTGTCAATTGTCAATTGTCCATTGCCAATCGCAAAACTGGTGTAGCTCAGTCCGTAGCCGAAGGGGAACAGGGCATCGTCGAAGTAGCGATAGGTGCGGCCCTTCATCGAGTAGTCTTCATAGTCGGGCAGCTGGTCGCTCGACTTGTAGAACGTGACGGGCAGCTTACCCGCCGGATTGTAGTCGCCAAAGAGCACATCGGCAACGGCCGTGCCGCCCTCCTGACCGGGATACCAGGCCTGGACGATGGCGTCGCAGGTCTCCGTCTCAGGCATCAGGGCGATGGCCGAGCCCGAGCAGTTGACGAAGATGACCGTCTTGCCGGCCTCCTTCAGTGCCCGGAGAAGGTCGCGCTGCACGCGGGGCAGTTCGATGTGGGTGCGGTCGCCGCCCTTGAAGCCGTCAATCTCGACGGGCATCTCCTCGCCTTCGAGGGCCGACGAGATGCCGCCCACGAAGATGACCTTATTGATATCTTTCAGCTGACTGACAATCGCGCTATAGTCAATGGGGTGCTCCTTGGCAATGTTGATGGCCAGGTTGGCATTATAGGTATGGACGTGGACGAAGCGCACCTCGATGCTGTAGCTCTTGCCTTTCTCTGCCTGGATGGCCACGCGGTTAGGGGTGGTGCGCCAGATGCGGTGCCGGAATTTCCGTTCGCCGTCGATGTAGAGTTCGAACTCGCCACAGCCGTCGACGTTGACGACGTACTCGCCCGACTCCTTAGGTGTGAAGACCGTCTCGTACTTACAAGAGAAGTCCTCGAGCTGTACGCCGGGGGCGAAGTTGTGCATACCAAAGGTCGTGACGGCCAGCGGCTGCGTGTAATACTGCGTCGTGACGGGCTTGCCCTCCATGCGACGGTTGTTCCAGAAAGTGCCCTTCATGCCCTTCTTTCCGCCAATGCTGCACTGCGAGGCCAGCAGGCTCTCCATCACCTTGTCGTAGGTCAGGTCGCAGCCCTTGGTGTAAAAGACCTTCTTCTGCTTGGCCTTGATGCCGTCGAGGATGGTGACGGTGTGGTTGGGCGTACCGTTGTAGTTACCCCACATCATCGGCTCGTTGTCGGCATTGGGACCGATGACGGCTATGCGCTCCCTGTTCTTCTGAAGGGGCAGCACATTGCCCTTGTTCTGCAGAAGGACGATGGTCTGGCGGGCCATGTCGAGGGCTATCTGGCGGTGCTCCTTGGAGTCCATTGCCGAATATGGAATTTTCGACCACTCCACAAGGCTTGGGTCATCCATCTCGCCCAGGTCGAAGCGGCCCTCCAGCAGGCGGACGACATGCTTGTCGACTTCGGCCTCGGTGATGAGTCCCCGTCGGACGGCCTCGGGAATGCTGCGGTAGGCATAGCCGTAGCCGCACTCGACGTCAGTTCCTGCGACGGTGGCCTTGGCCGAGGCCGTCACAGGCGACGACGACGACTTGTGAGACTCGTAGAAGTCGCTGACGGCGCCACAGTCGCTAACCACCAGGTACTGGAAGCCCCACTCGTCGCGCAGAATCTGCTGCAACAGCCGCTGCGAACCGCAGCAGGGGTCGTCGTCGAGCCGCTGGTAGGCGCACATCACCTCGCGCACCTTGGCGTCCTGGACCAGCGTCTTGAACGCCGGCATATAGGTCTCCCACATATCACGGGGCGACACGTCGGTCAGGTTAGCCGTGTGGCGGGTGTACTCCGGACCGCTGTGTACGGCGTAGTGCTTGGCACAGGCCCACAGCTTGCGGTATTTGGCATCCTCGGGCCCCTGCAGGCCACGTACCACCTGGGTGCCCATGACCGAGGTCAGGTAGGGGTCCTCGCCGTAGGTCTCCTGTCCCCTGCCCCACCGCGGGTCGCGGAAGATATTGACATTCGGGGTCCATACCGACAGGCTGTGGAACTTCTCGTCCTCGCCGCCGTTGAGCATGCGGTGGTTGTACTGGGCGCGGAACTCGGTGCTCGCGGCGTCGAACACCTTATATAATAACAAGGGGTTGAACGACGACGCCATAGCCACCGGCTCGGGGAACACGGTGACATTGCCCATGTTGGCAGCCCCATGCAGGGCCTCGCTCCACCAGAAGAACTTCTTGATGCCCAGACGTGGAATGGCGGGACTCTCGTCGAGCATCAGCTGGGCCTTCTCTTCCAGCGTCAGGCGTGAACAAAGATCGACGGCACGCTCCCTGGCCGGGAGGTTAGGGTTCTGATACGGCAGCGACTGTGCGCCAGCAGTAAGGCCAGCCACTGCGGCACAAGCCAAAAGTAGGATAAAACGCTTCATAAGTTTGTCGGTTAAATTTTGGGGCAAAGGTACTGTTTTGCGGGCACAAAGTGTTGTTAGAATGTTTCATATACTTTGTTTTACGTTACAAACAGAAAATAATGCCACTCTAAGTATTGACGTCTGCGAAATTTTCCTTATCTTTGCAGGGACTATTTATTTACCCACACAAACGTATGAAACAACCATTAACTCTATTGATGTTTGCCTTTTCCCTTGTGGCTGAGGCGCAAAACCCTATCGTCCGCGACCAGTTTACGGCCGACCCCACTGCGCGCGTGTTTAATAATAAGGTGTACTTGTATCCCTCGCACGACATCATGCCGCCAGCAGGACAGCGCCAGGACTGGTTCTGCATGGAGGACTACCACGTCTTCTCGTCGGAGAACCTGACCGACTGGACCGACCACGGCATGATTGTCACCCAGAACAAAGTGCCTTGGGTACGACCCGACTCCTACTCGATGTGGGCACCCGACTGCGTCTGCCGCAACGGGAAGTACTACTTCTACTTCCCCTCAGCACCGGCACAGGGCGGCGGTTTTGCCGTCGGCGTAGCCATCAGCGATAGTCCCGAGGGACCGTTCGTCCCCGAGCCGCAACCCATCAAGGGCATCAACGGCATCGACCCCTGCGTGCTGCAGGCCAGCGACGGCAACGCCTACATCTTCTGGGGTAACGGCCGCTGCGCCAAGCTCAAGGAGAACATGAAGGAACTGGCCGACGACAACCCCCGCGAAACCGTCAAATGGGGCAACCGCGAGATCGAGATGGTCGGCGTGAACTGTCTGCAGGGCCTGCCTAACCGACAGGCCGAGGGGCCGTTCGCCTTCGAGCACAACGGCTGGTACTACCTCACCTACCCTTATGTCCGCGAGAAGACCGAGGTGCTCGGCTACGCCATGAGCAAGAATCCCATGGGGCCCTATGAATACAAGGGGCTGATCATGGCCGAACAGCCCAACGGCTGCTGGACCAACCACCACAGCATCGTCAACTACCGCGGCCAGTGGTACCTGTTCTACCACCACAACTACTTCTCGCCCCGCGACGACAAGCGGCGCTCGGCCTGTATAGAAAAGCTGTTCTTCAATGCCGACGGCACCATACAGGAGGTGAAGCAGACCATGCGCGGCGTCGGCATCAACAAGGCCACCGAGAAGATTGAGATCGACCGCTACAGCACGGCCAGCGACGGCGTGACGACGCAGCTCATCGACACCGTCAACACCTTCCGCAGCTATCAGGCCACCCTGCCCACAAAGGGCAGCTGGCTCAAGTACGACGACGTGGACTTCAGCGTCATCACCGACGGCTACCTCATCATGAGCGTCAAGGCCGCCGACAACACCGAACTGTGCATCCGCGAGAAGAGCGCCACGGGCAAGGTGCTGGCCCGCATCAAGCTGACCGTGAAGCCCGAGGAGCCTGCCGGCGGTGCCGCCGCCAACCCGATGATGGCCCGCTTCCGCCGCGACCAGCGCAACCAGTGGCTCACTCAGACAGCCACGCTCGACTACGTGCCGGCTGGCGTGACCGACCTCGTCGTCACCAACGAGGGCAACGGGGCGCTGAGCGTAGACTACGTCCGCTTCAAGAACCGCCCGAAGTACTTCTCGCCCGTCACGACGCCGACCGCACAGCCCGACGACCAAGGCTTCATCCGCCGCTGGATGCTGCTGGAGCCCATCGACAAGCCCAACAGCGGCAACACCGTCTTTACCGACTCCTACCTGCGCGAGCACTTCAACCGCGAGTACTTCAAGGGTCAGCAGACCATCGTGCCGAAGGACGGCCAGAAGGTCAAGGCCACCTTCAAGCAGGAGCAGGCTCCCGCCGGCTTCGGCCGCGGCGTCCAGCAGGCACCTCAGGGCCCGCAGGTGAAGACCGTCACCCAGCAACTGAAGTGGCACGCCCTCGACAGCGAGAACTTCAACGTCAAGCTGTTCCGCTTCGCCGAGAAATATGGCGAGAAGGTCTACGGCGTACTCTTCTGGGCCGTCACCGTCATCGACTGTCCGGAGGACATTCCCAACGTGCGCCTGGCCGTCGGTTCAAACTCCGCCTCGATATGGTGGCTCCGCTCGCCTGACGGCCAGCTGCAAAGCAACAACGGCGAGGAGACGCTGCTGCTCAGTGGCGACCGCCGCATGGTGAAGGACGACGCCATGTCGAGCCGCATCACCCTCAAGAAGGGGCGCAACATCCTGCGCGGCGCCATCATCAACGGCCCGGGCATGAGCGACTTCTGCGTCCGTTTCCTCGACGAGAAAGGTAACCCTGTAAAGAACTATTCAATCAAAGCACAATAACATGAAACGAGTATATAGCATTCTCGCGGCAATGACACTGGCCACGGCCGCAAACGCGCAGATTGGCGCACCCTTCATCCACGACCCCTCGACCATCGCCGAGTGCGAGGGCAAATACTACACCTTCGGCACCGGCGGAGGCGGCCTCATCTCGGAAGACGGCTGGACCTGGAACGGCGGTGCCGACCGCCCCGGCGGCGGTGCTGCGCCCGACGTGATTAAGATCGGCGACCGCTACCTCTGCATCTACGGCGCCACGGGCGGCGGCCTCGGCGGCGGTCACGCCGGCCGCATCCTGACGATGTGGAACAAGACCCTCGACCCCAAGTCGCCCGACTTCAAGTGGTCGGAAGCCGTGGAGGTCTGCTTCTCTGACGGCATGGAAGACCAGGACGCCATCGACCCGGGCGTGCTGCTCGACCCCACGACGGGCCGCCTCTGGGTAAGCTATGGCACCTACTTCGGCACCATCCGCCTCATCGAGCTCGACCCCGCGACGGGTTTCCGCAAGAGCGGCAACAAGGAGAAGGACATCGCCATCGACTGCGAGGCCTCCGACCTCATCTACCGCAACGGCTGGTACTACCTCTTAGGCACCCACGGCACGTGCTGCGACGGCGTCAACTCTACCTATAATATCGTGGTGGGCCGCTCGAAGAGCGTCGAGGGTCCGTATATCGACAATGTAGGCCGCGACATGTACCACGGCGGCGGTAAGATGGTGGTAGCCGCCGGCGACCGCAAGACGGGTGCCGGGCACTTCGGGCGCACCATCGTCGACGAGGGTGTCGAGGTGGCGTCGTTCCACTGGGAGGCCGACTTCGACATGGGCGGCCGCTCCACGCTGGCTATCCGCCCGCTGCTCTGGAAGAACGACTGGCCCTACTGCGGCGAGCTGTTCAAGGGCGGCACCTTCGAGATAGAGTCTGAGCGCCGCGGCTATGCCCTCGAGCTGGCCGTCGACTTCGTCCGTATGAACGTGGCCCGCGGCGGCTTCGGCGGCTTCGGCCGACCCCAGCAGAACGCCGCTCCGCCGCAGCCCGTGGCTAACCAGAAGCTGGAAGAGGTGATCGACAAATGGCCCAAGGGCGACATCCCGGCCCGCATCGGCGACTATATGTTCCGCCCCTGGCAGCGCTGGACAATCACGCCGGTCGAAGGTAAGGGCGCCTACCTCGGCAACACCTACTTCAAGATAACCATCGAGGGCACCGAGCGTGCTCTGACCGCCACCGCCGACTGCGAGGTGACTACAGTCCCGGCCTACACCGGCGACGACGCCCAGCTCTGGCGCATCGAGCAGCTCACCGACGGCACCTTCCGCATCATGCCGAAGGTGATACCCGGACAGGAGGGCATCAACACGCACATCTGTCTCTACTCAGCCGGCGACTCAACGCCAACGCTGGCCGAGTACGACTTCAACAGCGACAATTCGAAATGGAACTTCCGCAATCACTGATTGCCAAGGTCAAGCGACTACGACAATGACAAAAACAACGACAACGCTGATGCTCGGAGCGCTCATGCTCCTGCCAGCAACCACACAAGCGCAGATCCGGCTGAACCAGGTCGGAATGTACCCCAACCAGGAAAAGATTGCCGTCGTCGAAGGCACGGCAAAGTCAGTCACCATCAAGGACGCCACGACGGGCAAGAAGGCCGCCGTGAAGGCCCGCGTGCTGCGCACCGCCACGTCGCCGTGGTCAAAGAAGCAGCGCACGGTCGTCGACTTCAGCGCGCTGACGAAGCCCGGCACCTATACCATCACAAGCGGCCGGGAGTCGGCCACGTTCACGGTCAAGCCGTCGGCACTGCGCGACGTCACCGCCGCCACGCTCAAGGCCTTCTACCTCATCCGTTCGGGCGTAGCCATCGAGCAGCAGTATGCCGGCGACTTCGCCCGCCCCGTCGGCCACGCTGACACCCGCGTGCTCATCCATCCCTCGGCCGCCTCGTTAGGTCGCCCCGCCGGCAGCGTCATCTCGTCGCCCGGTGGCTGGTACGACGCCGGCGACTACAACAAGTACATCGTCAACTCGGCCTTCTCCATCGGCATCATCCTCTTCAGCTACGAGCAGAACCGCGACTACTACCAGTCGCTCACGGTCAACATTCCCGAGAGCAAAAACCAGACGGCCGACGTGATCGACGAGATGATGTTCAACCTGCGCTGGATGTTCACCATGCAAGACCCCTACGACGGCGGCGTCTACCACAAGCTGACCACGCCCAACTTCGAGGGCTTCGTCATGCCCGTCGACTGCCACCAGCAGCGCTACGTGGTGCAGAAGAGCACCGCCGCCACGCTCGACTTCGCCGCCGTGATGGCTCAGGCTGCACGCCTCTGCAAGGACAACAAGGACTATCCCGAATTTGCCGCCCAGGCTGCCCGCGCCGCCATGGCCGCCTACGGCTGGGCCGAGCGCAACCCCCGCGTCATTTACCAGCAGGAGCGCCTCGCCGACCCTGCCGTCAGCACTGGCACCTACGGCGACTTCAACCTCAGCGACGAATGGTACTGGGCTGCCGCCGAGCTGTATCTCCTGACCGGCGACCAGCGGTTTGCCGACGTCGCCGCCAAGAACCAGCCCCGCCGCTTCTCGGCGCCCACGTGGGGCAATGTTGCCGCCCTCGGCACGTTCTCGCTCTTGGGCAACCAGGTCGCTCAATTCTCGGCTTTAAGCGCTCAGCTGACAAGCTACTGCGACAGCCTCATCGCCACGACCGCCAAATCGTCGTTCCAGACGCCCTGCGGCAATTCGCCGCGCGACTTCGGCTGGGGCTGTCTGGCTGAGACCTTCGGTGCCAACGGTCTGACGCTCTGTCTGGCTCACAGACTGACGGGCGACAAGAAATACCTCACCGCCGCCCAGCAGAACGCCGACTACGTCCTGGGGCGCAACGCTACAGGCTACTGCTACATCACGGGCTTCGGCACGAAGAGTCCGATGCACCCGCACCACCGCATCAGCGAGGCTGACGGCATCGAAGCACCCTTCCCCGGCTTGGTTGCCGGCGGTCCCAACCCCGGACAGCAGGACATCGCCGAGGTGAAGACCTACCCCTCGAAACAGCCCGACGAGTCATACATTGACGTCATGCAGTCGTATGCCAGCAACGAGATAGCCATCAACTGGAACGCCTCCATCCTTGCCCTGCTGGGTTGGATCGAGGCGTCACAGAAATAAACGGATTTCTCGTTCGCTGCGCTACTGACTGACGACCAGAACGAAACCTCCCCGGGGCTGGCAATTGACGGCCTTGGGGAGTGTTTTTATGGTCTGGATGTCCCACGGCTGGTCCTTGCTGCCGCTGTCGGCAAACAGGGTGGCGGCGTATTTCCCCTTGACGAAATCAAGGGGCACGGTGAGGGTCCGCTCGGCGTCGGTGCCATTGACGCCGGCCACATACCACGTACGGCCGCTACGACGGGCCAGCACGCAGCTCACGCCGGGATAGCCGCTGAGGAAGCGCGTCTCATCCCAGGCGGCAGGCAGGCTTGACAGATAGTCCTGAACGGCCTGCGGCTGCGCCAGGAAACTCTCGGGACGGTCGGCCAGATGCTGCAGGCCGCTCTCGAAGAGTGCCGTCAGCGCCAGTTCGTGGGCATGGGTGGTGATGTGCGGATGCTGCGAGTCGCTGAAGGCGCAGGGCGTGTAGTCCATTGGCCCGACGACGTTGCGCGTGAAGGGCAGCGTGGCGTTGTGCGAGGCGGCCGCTTTGGTGAACGTCCCAACGTTGTTGTACCACTCGGCACCGTAGACGCCCTCCGTCGAGAGCAGGTTCGGATAGGTGCGCTGCCAGCCGCGGGGCACGGTGGCGCCGTGGAAGTTGACGAGCAGGTGGTGACGGGCGGCACTCTCCATGAGGTCGATGCAGTAGTCCATATTGCGCTGGTTCTCGCCGCTGAAGAAGTCGATCTTCACGCCGGCCACGCCAATCCGCTCGCACCAGGCAAACTCTCGCTCGCGGTCCTCGGGCTTGTTCAGCCGGAACTTAGGCGTCGGCGCACCGTCGACCCAGCCCACGCTCGAGTTGTACCATATCATCGGCTTCACGCCCTTCGACTTGGCGTAGCTGACGGCATCCTCCACCGTCTTGCCGTCCTTCATACGGTCCCACTCGGCATCAATCAGCACGTAGGGCAGCTTCAGCGTGGCAGCCATGTCGGTATACTTCTTGATGATGTTATAGTCGTCCGACCCGTGGTTGTAGGCCCAGTAGACCCACGACACCACGCCGGGCTTTATCCAGCTCGTGTCGTCCAAGCGGCACGGTTCGCTGACATCGGTCACCAACGTCGACTCGACGACGTCGCCCAGCGTGCCGACGATGACCACACGCCACGGCGAATGGCCCAGGTTGTCGCCCTCGTCGGGCACCACACGGTAGACCTCGCCGTCGTTGTAGAGGCTCGACGCACTCTGTCCGCGCTCGATGTTGGCCTCGGTCAGCAGTGCAAACAAAGGCTCCCCTCCTTGGGAGGGGCCGGGGGAGGCCTCCAGCAACACCGGGAAGCTCCAGCGCACGCAGTTGCCGTCGGCATCCTTCGACACCGCGCTGAACGAGCGTTGCGCCTTCACCTTATATGTCGTCATCAGCGGGTAGAAGTTCTCGGCTCCGTCCGTCCACTGCATCATCCAACGCTTCATACCCTCGGGAATGACGTAGGCGGCCTGCTCCCTGACGGGCTGCTCGTAGCGGTAGGCCAGGCCGTCGTTATAGAGGCGCAGCGTCACAGGCCCTAACCTATACTCGTTGGCCTCGTTGGTGCAGTGGCTGCGCTTGCCTGAGAGCATCGTGTAATCGGCCTTCACCTTCTTGTGTCTCACCATCTTCCCTGACGCTACAGCCTCGGCATCTTTCACGGTAAGCACCTGCTGCCCACCATAGCCAATCAGCCACTGACCGCCGTTCAGCTCGACCGACAATTTCCCGTTTGGCGACGTCAGTCGCTGGGCTATTACCGTCATCGCCAGACTGGCGACGACAAACCACACGAATAGTCTTTTCATCTTTTTTACGCTTAGTTATTCTGTTGACTGAAATAGTACTCACGCAAGGGCTTGCTGACCGTCTCGCCCGTCAAGGCAACGGCCTGCTGCAGACGGATGTCGGCCGAAGAGGCGCCAATCTTGACCAGATAAGAGCCGGGGGCTACGTGCCACTGGCGCTGGTCGTAATAGCCGAACTGCTCGGTGCAGAGCTGCAACCTGACGGTCTTAGTCTCGCCCGGCTTGAGCGAGACGCGGGCAAAGCCCTGCAGCTGTATGGGGCGGATGTGCTGACTGCTGTCCGTTGGCGACAGGTAGACCTGGGCCACCTCGTCGGCAGCCATCTTGCCCGTGTTCTTCACCTCGAACGATAGGTTGACGTACGGTGCCGACGTGGCCACCTCACCGTCAGCCTGCAGGTTGGCATACTCGAACGTCGTGTAGCTCAGTCCGTAGCCGAAAGGCCACTGCACACGCGGGTCCTTCTCGGCTGAATAGTTATAGCACAGTGGCTCGTAGACCTCGGTGTTGGGATAGCTGACCGAGAGCTTGGCCGACGGCGACACCTTGCCGAAGAGGATGTCGGCAACGGCATTGCCACCCTCCTCGCCGGGATACCAGGCCTGGACGACGGCAGCACAGCGCTCGGCAAGACCGGAGATGACCTGCGCACGGCCGCCGAACACCACCAGGACGACGGGCTTGCCGGTGGCCAGCAGCGCCTCGACGAACTGCTCCTGCCGACCGGGCAGACGGAGCCCCTGGCGGTCGCGGTTCTCGCCGCAGAGCATCACATTCTCGCCGACGGCCGCCACGACGACGTCAGCCTGACGGGCCAGGCGCAGCGCCTCGGCCTTGTCGGCCTTCTCGCCGGCGTCCACCTTACGGTGCAGAATGTCGTACTCCCAGGCCCGCTCGTCGCCGAGTTCACTGTATTTCGTCTCTATCTCCTCCGTCCAGTCGCAGCCGCGCTCGTAGAGCAGGTTCAGGTCAGCCGGTTTCCTGGTCTTCATGCCTTCCAAGAGCGTGACGACGTGCGGATGGTCAAGGTCGTCGGTCACTTTCTTCCAGAAATAGGTCATGGCGGGGAAGGAGTAGTCGCCGCACATGGCCCACATCGTGTTGGCGTTAGGGCCGGTGAGCAGCACGTTCCTGACGCCCTTCAAGGGCAGGATGCCGCTGTTCTCTAACAACACGACAGACTGCGTGGCAATATCGTAGGCCGTCTGTCGCTCCTCGGGCGTGTCGAGGGTTATCTGTTCCTTGCTGTATAGATAAGGTGTCTTGTCGAAGAGTCCGGCACGCTGCTTATAGCGCAGCACGTTCTTCACGGCGCGCTCCAGAGTCTCGGGCTTCACCAGTCCTGAGTCGATGGCCTGCAGCAGGTACCGATAGTTGGCGCCGTGGGGGAAGTCGACGTCGTTGCCGCCATTGATGGCAGCCGCCGCCTTGTGCATCGCGTCGCCGAGACCGGGAATCTGGTCGATGGCCGTATAGTCGCTGACCACCATGCCGTCGAACCCGACGTAGCCGCGCAGGATGTCGCCAAGAATCTCGCTGTTGGCCACGCAGTTGGTACCGTGGACGGCGTGATAGCCCGGCATCACGGCCTTGCTGCCCGCCAGACGTATCATCGCCTCGTGGGGCATCAGTATTTCTTCCATCAGTTCCTTCTCGTCAGCATCGCCCCCGCCACCGTAGCCGAGGTAGTGCTTCGAGCAGGCCCCCACTCCCTTCTTGAGGTCGCCCTGCTGCAGGCCCTTCACGAAGGCCACGCCCATGACGGCCGAGAGATAGGCATCCTCGCCGTAAGACTCCTCCAAGCGGTTGAACGAGGGGGTGCGACAGACGTCGACCATCGGCGACAGCGACAGCACGCCGCCCATCTTGCGCAGGGCCGTTCCCGTCTGGCGGGTTTTCTGTTCGGCCAGCTCGGGGTTGAACGAGCAGGCCTGCCCTATCTGCTGCGGATAGATGGTGGCGCCGCGCGTGTTTACGCCCGAGAGCACTTCCTCGTGGAACAGGGCCGGAATGCCGTTGGGCGTATGCTCCATCAGCCACGACTGGACGGCAGCCACGCGGTCGCGCAGCTCATTGGGGTCGCGGGGCTTCTGACTGGCATACTGCGAGAAGTGCCCGATGCCGTTGGGAATCAGCGCGCGGCACCTGGCCGTGTCCAACCGTCCATGCTCGTCGAAGAGGTCGTCCATATACATACTTCTCAACTGGGCGACTCGTTCCTCCTGCGACATCTTGTCGTAGAGTTCGTCCACCTGCTGCTCTGTGTCAATGGCCGTACTACAGCCGGCCAGGAGTGCCGTTGCACATAACATAACAATTCCTTTCATATAGTTATAGGTTTACTGGCTGCAAAGGTAATAAAAAAATTAGAGAAACAACGATTATTCGCCTTTTTATTTACATTCCGCCACCGAAACCGCCGAAGGCGCCGAAGCCGGGGAAGGCGGGGAACTGCGGCATCTTGACTTCCCGGAGTTCCTGGATGCGGGGCTGCCAGTCGCGGTCGAAGCGCTCGATGTTACGGTCGAGGAAGGCCAGGCGGTCGGCTATCCACTGCTTCAGCACGCGGATCTCCTCGTCGTAGGAACTGACGCGGTAGGCGGCGAACATCCCCACGGGATTGAAGGTGCCGAAATCGCCCATCTGAGGAAAGCCGCCGAAACCGCCGAAGAAGCCGCCAAACGACTGCTGGGCGACCGCCTGCTGCTGCTTCTGCTCCTCAGTGACCAGCAATTCGGGATACGTCGCGAAGTGGCGCTCAACGTACGGTGCCAGCAGACGGGCGTGGCGGTCGATATAGCCGTTGATGGCCTTCAGGCTGAGCACGTCCCGGCGCAAAGCCTTGTAGCGCACCTTCACCGCACGGCGGAAGGCGGGGTCCTGCAGCAGCCGCTGCCAGAGAGCCGGCGTCGGGTTGGTGTTAGCGCCCTCGAAGCACCAGGCCTCCAGGTTGTTGGCGTTGGCAAAGTTGCAGTTGCCGTAGGCCAGGTTGTAGTCCCACACGGGACCGGCCACGAGCTTGCCGCCCGAGCCGTCGGCCCGCTGCTTCTCCTTGTAGAAGTAGGCGCTGCGCTTGTAGCCGTCGGCATTGAGGCTCAGTTCGGTATGAATAAAATAGTCGACGAACGACGGCACGTCGATGTAGCGGGCGTAGCCCCGCTCAGGGTCGGCGAAGTCGTCGGACTGAATCACCTGCTCCACCGTGTCCACGTAGCTCTCAATGTATGCCAGCTGTTCGGGCCTGAGTTTCTTTTTCTTCGGATAGATGCACGACCACGTTATCTGGCTCGTCATGATGCCGTCGCCGATGCCGGGTACCTTCGAGGGGAAGGTGGCGTCGTCGTCGTTGTAGGTGTCGATGCGCAGCAGGTAGCCGCCCGTCAGGTCGCGCCCCGCCACGTCGCTCTTCTTCAGCTTGGCGATGTCCACGCGGTCAGGTCCGCGCTTGATGGCTTCCGAGAGGATGTAGATGCCGCGGTAGTCGCCGTTCAGCGTCAGCTCCACCATACGGGTGCGCGGTCCCCAGTGGCCCATGTCGCGCCACAGCTGGAAAGCCAGCGGGTCGCGCACGGCCGACACGTCGTTATAGGGTGCCAACAGTACCCAGTCGCTGTGGGCGGGCATGCCCAGCAGCGGGGCGTCGAGCTCGCGGCCTTGGTCGTCGCGCAGCTCGATGGTGTATTTCTTCTGGTTGAAGCTCAGCGAACTGTTGCCGCGCAGCTTGATGCCTATCTGTCCGTCGTAGCCCGGGGCCTTCATGCGGGCCGCCACCTTCTTGTTGGCGTTGAGTGTTGTGTCGACCGTAATGACAATCTGTTCCAGGCTGCCGTCCTGTCCATTCTTTCCTTGCGCCACAGATGCGGCCAGCACGATGAGTAACAGCGATGATAAAAGTTTTCTCGACATTTTAAAGCATTCTTTGTTAGTTGACCATTGCCTACATATAGACGTAAAAACGGGCGCCATGTTTAATGGCCGATGAAAAAAAAATTACGCCCAGCCGGCCGGAAGCTCAGAAGATTTTCGTAACTTTGCACGCTGAAACCAAAACCTAATAGAACATGTACAAAAGAATCTTTCTCGCGGCCGCACTGACGGCAGCATGCCTTGAGAGCAACACACAGACCCTGGCCACCGACTACAAGGGTGCCACCAACGCTAACCCCATCAGTGCCAGCGTCTTCTGTGCCGACCCGACGGCCTTCGACTATCACGGCCGGCTCTACGTCATCGGCACCAACGACCACCAGCAGTTTATCTACAACAAGAAGTCGGGCTCCAACGGCTACGGCAACATCAAGTCGCTCGTCGTCTTCTCGACCGAGGACATGGTGAACTGGACCTTCCACGGCACCATCGACGTAGGCAAGGTGTGCACCTGGGCCGGACAGTCGTGGGCACCGTCGGCCGTCTGGCGCACCACGGCGGCCGGCAAGGACGAGTTCTTCGTCTACTTCGCCAACGGCGGCGGCAGCGTGGGCGTCATGAAGAGCACCACCGGACCCACCGGACCCTACAAGTCGCCCAACAGCCAGGCCATGATACGCCACGGCATGGCCGGCGTCGACCCCTGCAACTGGCTCTTCGACCCGGGAGCCGTCATCGACTCAACGGGCACGGGCTGGATAGCCTTCGGCGGCGGCGACCCGCAGGCCAC
>OCTX012288806.1_pt1 | contig 24661 bp, 20 predicted proteins | sample 1539691 | NCBI WGS metagenome assembly OCTX01 (sample SAMN02144231, study PRJEB22623) | gut metagenome | biome: sheep rumen | host: Ovis aries | place: New Zealand
ACATTCCGACTTAGTACCGCTGCGTGAGGACAGAGCGCGAGCGCTTCCCGCAAGAATATTTATGCACGCTTTGTTTAATGCGACAGCCCCCTGCATTTGAGTTTTAACGGTTTAGATCTGGGCGATGTCGTCCTGTGTCAGGATCTTCAGCCCCTTGCTGGCAAGCCGGATCTCGGCCGCCTTGGTATCGGCTACGCGGAAGATCATGTAGGCATGCTTTACATCCTTGCCGCCGATGAATGCATACATGTATTCAATGTTGACACCGGCCTCCGCAAAGAGGGACAGCAGTGTGTCCAGACCGCCCGGCTCATCCGGAACGGCAACGGCAAGAACCTTTGTCAGGTTGGCGACAAAGTTGGCATCCTTCAGCACGTTGACCGCCTCATAGGCGTCATCCACGACCAGTCTTGCGATGCCGAAATCCTTTGTCTCGGCAAGAGAGAGGGCGCGCATGTCGATCTGATGCTCTGCGAGTACGCCAGTCATTTTTTTGAGCTGACCGGGCTTGTTCTCAAGAAATACGGAAATCTGCTTGATACTCATACCTTTACCTCCTCCTTTAGATCTTACGCTTATCGATCACACGGACGGCTTTTCCTTCGCTTCTGGCAATGGATTTGGGAGCGACCAGGGAGACCTTGGCCTTGATGCCCAGCATGGACTTGAGTCCGTCGGACAGAGCTCTCTGGCGATCCTCGATCTCACCGATGTTGTCGGTAAACATCTCGGGCGTCATCTCGACCTGGACATCCAGGCTGTCGGTGTTGTTGACACGGTCGACGACGATCTGATAGTTTGCCGCATAGCCTTGGTTGAGGAGTACCGTCTCGATCTGGCTCGGGAATACGTTTACGCCGCGGATGATGAGCATGTCATCGGTACGGCCTTTCGGCTTGGTCATGCGCACATGGGTACGGCCGCAGGAGCATTTTTCTCTGGTGAGAGAGCAGATGTCTCTTGTGCGGTAGCGGATCATCGGGAAGGCTTCCTTGTCGATGGCGGTGAAGACGAGCTCGCCTTCCTTGCCTTCGGGCAGGACTTCCTCGGTATCCGGATCGATGATCTCGGCGATGAAGTGATCCTCGTTTATGTGCATGCCGTCCTGGGCAGAGCACTCAAAGGATACGCCGGGACCGGAGAGCTCGGTGAGGCCGTAGATATCGTAAGCCTTGATGCCCATGGTCTTCTGGATATCCTGGCGCATCTCCTCGCTCCATGCCTCGGCACCAAAGATGCCGGCCTTCAGCGGGATATCGTCCGGTCCGTAGCCCATTTCCTTCATCCGCTCGCCCAGATAGGCGGCGTAGCTAGGTGTACAGCACAGAATCGTTGCGTTCAGGTCCATGATAAACATGATCTGCCGGTCCGTGTTGCCGGAGCTGGTGGGAATGGTCAGGCAGCCGACCTTGTGGGAGCCGCCGTTCAGGCCGGGACCTCCGGTAAACAGGCCGTAGCCATAGGATATCTGGCAGACATCCTCGTTGGTGCCGCCGGCTGCCATGATGGCTCTGGCGCAGCACTCTTCCCACAGATCGATGTCGTGCTGGGTGTAGAAGGCTACAACGCGCTTTCCGGTCGTTCCGGAAGTGGACTGGATCCTTACACAGTTCTCCAGCGGCTCAGCAAGAAGACCGTAGGGGTAAGCATCCCGCAGATCCTTTTTGGAAAGGAAGGGAAGCTTGTGCAGGTCGTCCGTCGAACGGATATCCTCGGGGGTCAGGCCCTTTTCCTCCATTTTTTTCCGGTAGTAGGGAACATTGTCCCACACGTGCCGGATCTGTTTGACCAACCGCTCGTCCTGTATTGCCTTGATTTCCTCGCGGCTGGCACATTCAATAGATTCCTGATAGTACTTTTCCATGCGTGTTACTCCTATGCATTGATTTTTGTACGGTTACTCTTTGTAATCTTTTCCCAGGGCAAAGGCCTTTTTGTTCATCTCCAGGAACTTTGCGGGAACATTGGCCTCCAGGGAGGCGAGCCAGTCCTCGGCGGGCAGGTCGAAATAGTGGGAGAGCCTGCCGAGAAGTACGATGTTGACCGCCTTTGAAGAGCCGGCCTCTGTGGCAAGCTTCAGGCAGTCAAGGGCATCGACCTTTGCTCCGGTGGCGCGGAGCTTGTTTACCAGATCCTCGGGATATTCCGCGGTGCCTGTGATGACAGGCATCGGATCCATCTGCTGGGTGTTAGTCACGATAACACCATCCTTCTTTAGATAGGGCAGCCATCTGGCAGCTTCCAGGATCTCGAAGGAGACGATGTAATCCGCCTCGCCCAGATCAATGACGGGAGAGTAGACCTTATCGCCGTAGCGGACGTAGGTAACAACGCTGCCGCCGCGCTGGGACATGCCGTGGACCTCGGATACCTTTACGTCATATCCCTGGGAAAGAAGCAGGTGTCCCAGCAGCTTGCTCGCAAGGAGCGAGCCCTGGCCGCCGACACCGACGATCATAATGTTTTTTGTCTCCATGCTTAAGCCTCCTTTCCGGTGCCCTGCAGAGCGTCAAAGCGGCAGAGCTGGCTGCAGACGTTGCAGCCGACACAGAGCGTGGCATCGATCCGGGCCTTTTTGTCCTTGACCGAGATGGCCGGGCAGCCGACCTTCATGCAGGATTTGCAGCCGACACAGTTGTCGGTATTGACGGTCAGCGGCGGGTTGTGCTTTACATATTTCAGCAGCGCGCAGGGCCGTCTGGAGATGATGACCGAGGGCTCAGCCGCGGCCAGCTCTTCCTTCAGGACGCTGTCGCACTGTTCCAGGTCGTAGGGATCCACCACACGCACGCGGTTAAAGCCCATCGCCTTGCACAGCGCCTCCAGATCGATCTTTCCGGCCGGATCACCCTTGATGTTGTAGCCGGTGGTCGGGTTCTGCTGATGGCCGGTCATACCGGTGATCGAGTTGTCCGCGATGATGATCGTAGAGTTGGACTGGTTGTAGGCGACGTTTGCCAGACCGGTCATGCCGGAGTGCATAAAGGTGGAGTCGCCGATGACGGCAACGGTTTTTCCTTCGCTCTCTGCGCCGCGGACCTTATTGAATCCATGAAGTGCTCCGATGGAAGCACCCATGCAGAGGGTCATCTCGATGGCGCCAAGGGGCTGTACCGCACCGAGGGTGTAGCAGCCGATGTCGCCAAGGACGGTGCATTTGTTTTTCTTCAGAGTATAGAACAGACCTCTGTGGGGACAGCCGGCGCACATGACAGGCGGTCTTGCGGGGATCTGCTCGCCAAGGGAGTAGGCGGACGCGATGTCCTTGCCAAATTTGGAAGCGACCAGGTTCTGGGAGAACTCATCGACCATCGGGAACAGCTCCTTGCCGGTGACAGGGATGCCAAGGGCGCGGACATGATTCTCAATGATGGGATCCAGCTCCTCCACGACATAGAGCTTATCGACCTTTGCGGCGAAGTCCTGGATCAGCTTAACAGGAAGCGGATTGGCCATGCCCAGCTTCAGGACGCTGACGCTTTCGCCAAAGACCTCCTTGACATACTGGTAGGAAGTGGAGGCGGTGATGATGCCGATTTCCGTGCCGCCCATCTCTACACGGTTTACCGGAGATGTCTCGGCGTACTCGGTCAGGGCCTTCGTGCGCTCCTCAACAATGGGATGGCGCCGCCGCGCGTTGCCTGGCATCATGACGTACTTGGCGATATTCTTTTCGTAGGGCTTGTCCGGTACGGTGCGCTCGCCGGTCTCCACCACAGACTGGGAGTGAGCTACGCGGGTGCACATCTTGATCAGGACCGGAGTATCGAACTTTTCGGAGATCTCGTAGGCGAGCTTTGTGAACTCCAGGGCCTCTGCCGAGTCTGAGGGCTCGAGCATCGGGACCTTGGATGCGATCGCATGATGGCGGCTGTCCTGCTCGTTCTGGGAGGAATGCATGCCGGCATCGTCCGCAACGCCGATGACCATACCTGCATTCACGCCCGTGTAGGACATGGTATACAGAGGATCTGCTGCGACATTCAGTCCGACGTGCTTCATGGCACAGAAGGAACGGCGGCCGGCAAGGCAGGAGCCAAAGGCAGACTCCATGGCGACCTTCTCGTTCGGCGCCCATTCGCAGTAGATCTCATCATATTTTACTGCTTCTTCGGTTATCTCAGTGCTGGGTGTTCCAGGATAACTGGAAATAAAACAGACGCCTGCTTCGTACAGACCGCGGGCGACTGCTTTGTTTCCCAGCATGAGCTGTTTTGTATTTTTATTCATTAACGGTAACCTCCTTTTATGATTCAGTATAGCGTATGACTTGGCAAAATCAAGAAAATTCGCTTTTGGATAAACGAAAAAAGTGTGGAAATACAAGGGCTGGAACGCATTTGGGAGGTTTTTTCCGAAATTGCCGGCCGTCCCTTGACAAGCGTCTGGAAAGAGGGTAGAATACTTTAGCGGTTTAAATCGCAAAAACAGAGATCCGGATGCGGAACAACCTTCATCCGGACGAAAAAGACCGGCCGGAGCAGAACAAAAAGAGCCGGTCTGACAGGGAGGTAGACTATGCCAATTACAGATCTTCTCGAAAGGAACAGCAAGCTTTACGGCAACGAGGTCGCTCTGGTCGAGATCAATCCCGAGATCAAGGAGGAGCAGAGGGTCACCTGGAAGGAGTATGAGCTGATCCAGCCCACCTCGCGCACATTTTACCGCAGACAGATCACCTGGTCTGTGTTCAATGAAAAGGCAAACCGTGTGGCCAATATGCTGATCGAGCGGGGCATCCGCAAGGATCAGAAATGCGCGATCCTGCTGATGAACTGCCTGGAATGGCTGCCGATCTATTTCGGCATTCTGAAGACGGGCGCTGTCGCTGTTCCGCTGAATTTCCGCTTTACCGGCGAGGAGATCGATTACTGCCTGAAGGCATCCGATTCGGACGTACTGTTTTATGGTCCGGAGTTTATCGGAAGAATAGAAGACATTGCCGGCAAGATCAAGCACAATACGCTGCTGTACTACGTTGGCGACCAGTGTCCTTCCTATGCAGAGGACTATTACCGGCAGGTGTCCAACGCCTCTTCGGTCGCGCCTCTGATCCTGGTTGAGGACACGGACAACGCAGCGATCTATTTCTCCTCCGGCACGACCGGCTTCCCGAAGCCGATCCTGCACCTGCACAAGGCACTGATGCAGTCCGCGCAGATGGAGGCCATCCATCACGAGACCACCAAAAAGGACAATTTCCTCTGCATCCCGCCGCTGTATCACACCGGCGCAAAGATGCACTGGTTCGGCTCCCTGTATACTGGAAGCCGGGCGGTCATCCTGAAAGGCAACTCTCCGGAGGCGATCTTCCAGGCTGTCTCGAACGAAGGCTGCACCATCGTCTGGCTGCTGGTCCCCTGGGCACAGGACATCCTGGCAGCGCTGGATTCCGGCAGACTGAAAATCGAGGATTTCCACCTCAGCCAGTGGAGACTGATGCACATCGGTGCACAGCCGGTACCCCCGAGCCTGATCCACCGCTGGAGGCAGTATTTCCCGAATCACAAATACGATACAAACTACGGCCTTTCCGAGTCCACCGGTCCCGGATGTGTCCATCTGGGTGTTGAAAACATCCATAAGATCGGCGCGATCGGTATCCCCGGATATGGCTGGAAGGCAAAGATCGTGGACGAGCTGGGCACTCCGGTAGAGGATGGAGAGGTCGGTGAGCTTTGTGTCAGAGGCCCGGGCGTCATGGTTGAATATTACAAGAACCCCGAGGCTACGGCAGAGGTCCTGAAGGAAGGCTGGCTCCACACGGGCGACATGGCCCGGAAGGACGAGGACGGCTTCATCTTCCTGGTTGACAGAAAGAAAGATGTCATCATTTCCGGCGGTGAAAACCTGTATCCCGTCCAGATAGAGAGCTTCCTGAGCGCCAACAACAAGATCCACGATGTGGCCGTCATCGGTCTTCCTGACGAGCGCCTTGGCGAGATCGCGGCAGCGATCGTACAGGTCAAGGAGGGCATGGAGCTGACCGAGGAAGAGCTGCGGCAGTTCTGCATCGATCTGCCCAGATACAAGAGACCGCGCAAATACATCTTTGCACCGGTCATCCGCAATGCGACCGGAAAGATCGACAAGCCGAAGCTGCGTGAGATCTACGGCGGCGAGAGACTGGTCGAAAAACAGAACCAGTCCTGATACGGACAAAATAGTAAGCTGCCATCTGAAACCAGGCAGCTGCTGTACGAAAATAGAACATGTGCATAAATATTCTTTGCGGGAAAGCATCGTGCCTGTCCAAAGCACAGCGGTACAATGTTGGAAGCTGTTTCCACAGACTCCTTCAGGTACCGGATGAGGTCCGTTCCTTCCGGAATGTTTATGCACATGTTTTTTGTTTTTGTGCAGCAGGCGTTTTGTTCTTGAGAAGAATCCGCAGGAAAACTTGACAGTGGCTTTTTTTGAGGCAGAATGGTAGAATAGGTACTGCGTCAACAATCAAAGAGAGGAACGTTTTGACTATGGAAAAAAAGCAGACGATCTGGAATAAGTCAGACAGACAGGCGCTGGACGCTTTCTGCGAGGACTACAGAAAATTTCTCTCCGCCAGCAAGACGGAGCGTGAGAATGTGACAAATATGACGGCCGAGCTGCGTGCAGCCGGCGCTGTTTCGCTGGAGGAGGTCATCGCTTCCGGAAAGAAGCCGGCACCTGGCGATCTGATCTACAGTGATGTGATGAAAAAATCTCTGGTGATCTTCCGCATCGGCAAACGCCCCCTGACAGACGGTCTGCGTCTTCTGGGCGCCCATATCGATTCCCCCAGACTGGATCTGAAGCAGCATCCGCTGTATGAGGACAACAATCTGGCCATGATGGAGACCCATTATTACGGCGGAATCAAGAAATACCAGTGGGTGACCGTTCCCCTGGCACTGCATGGCGTGGTGGCAAAGAAGGACGGAAGCATTGTGGAGATCTGTATCGGTGAGAAGCCGTCCGATCCGGTGCTGGGCGTCAGCGATCTGCTGATCCACCTCTCCGCCAACCAGATGAGCAAGAAGGTCAGCGATGCCGTTACCGGCGAGAACCTGAACATCCTTGTGGGCAGCATCCCCCTGGAGGGACAGGAGAAGGAAGCGGTCAAAGCCAGGATCCTGGATATCCTGAAGGCAGAATATGGCATTGAGGATGATGATTTTGTTTCGGCTGAGATCGAGGCTGTTCCGGCAGGCGAGGCCAGAGATTACGGTCTGGACCGCAGCATGATCATGGGTTATGGCCAGGACGACCGTGTCTGTGCCTACACTTCCTTCCGTGCGATCATGGATCTGGCAGATCCCGAGTACACCGGCATCTGTGTGCTTGCCGACAAGGAGGAGATCGGCAGTGTCGGTGCGACCGGCATGCATGCCCGCTTCTTCGAGAACATCCTGGCGGAAATGATGGAGCTTATGGGCTGCTACAGCGAGCTGGAGCTTCGCCGTCTCCTGACAAAGACAAAGGTCCTTTCCTCCGATGTCAGTGCCGGCTTCGATCCGAACTATCCGGAGGTCATGGAGAAAAACAACTGTGCCTACATGGGCAAAGGTCCGGTCTTCAACAAGTACACCGGCTCCAGAGGCAAGAGCGGATCCAACGATGCCAATGCAGAGTACATCGCCTTCCTTCGCAATCTGATGGATGAGGGCGGCATCATCTACCAGACGTCCGAGCTCGGAAAGGTCGATGAGGGCGGCGGCGGCACCATCGCCTACATCCTGGCCAATCTGGGTATGGAGGTCATCGACTTCGGTGTTCCCGTGCTGAACATGCACGCGCCCTGGGAGATCAGCAGCAAGGCAGATGTCTATGAGACATACCGGGCATACAAGGTATTCCTGAAATAAAGGGACGATATTCAAATAGAAGAAAGAGCGTGACAGAACATGCATGACAAACTGACACAGAGTGATATCGACAAGCTGCAGGAGGAGATCGACCACCGGAAGCTGGTGGTCCGTCCGCAGATTCTGAAGGAAGTCCAGGAGGCCAGAGCCCAGGGAGACCTGAGCGAAAACTTCGAGTACTATGCCGCCAGAAAGGCCAAGGGCGAAAATGACAGCCGCATCCGCTATCTGGAGCAGATGATCCGGACAGCCATCCTGGTCGAGGAAAACTCCAAGGCCGATGAAGTCGGACTGAACAAGCGGGTGACCGTGCGTTTTGAGGATGAGGATGATACGGAGGAGTACAAGATCGTGACCTCCGTGCGGGCCAGCTCTCTGCGCGGCCTGATCACTCCGGAATCTCCGGTGGGCAGAGCCCTCATGGGCCATAAGGCGGGCGATACCTGCCACGTAAAGGTCAATGACCAGGTAGAGTATGACGTCGTTATCGTAAAAGTGGAAAATGTAGGAGAGGAAGAGACCGACACCATCCGGTCCTTCTGATCTGAAGATGGGGCTGCCGCACGAAGCAGTTGGTACATAAATATTCTTTCGGGAAGCGCTCTCGCTCGGTCCAAAGTGCAATGGCACTAAGGCGGAATCAGAAGATTCCTCCAAGTGCCGGCACTGCGGATGTTCCCTTCAGAATATTTATGTACGCTTTTGCTTCGTGCGGCAGCCCCTTTCTATATGGCCGGAGGATCAGCGCCGGATGCTGTCTGGAGGATCAGTGCGGATGAGGGGATGGTGTCATCGGTCAGATCTACTGGGCAGCTTGCGGCAGGATCTTTGCCGGATGAGAAGGCCAGTATCTGCGTCCGTGGTGCCTTTTATATGAAAGGGTCTGTCAGATGCTGCGGACGGGAGGTATGGCCAGAATTCCGGACATGGAATCAAAAAAGTCGCGAATCATGAAAAAATTGTGAAATCAACGGCAGGAGTCTTGACTTTGATTTGGGGTTGACGGATACTGTCTTTGAATAGATTTTATGCAATTAAAACGCCCGGTCTGGGTACAGCTATCCAGAGAAAAGCAAAGTTCCGGACGGCATCCGATAGATTTCCTGCTAAGGAGGCGACTGAATTGAAGGAAGTCAAAAACAACCGGAAACCAATGATTGTTTATTATGGGATCGCGCTGGTCCTGCTGCTTTTGCTGAATTTCTTCCTGATCCCGAAGCTGAACAAGGTGCAGATCGAGGAGACGACCTACGGTAATTTCCTGGATATGCTGGAAAAGGATCAGATCAGCAAGGTATCGGTGGATAGCGGCGCAGGGGTGATCACCTTTGCAGACAAGTCTGATCCGGTCCATTATTATGAGACCGGCATCATGAATGACTACAAGCTGGTGGACCGGCTTCTTGAGGCAGGCCTGACTGACTTTGAGACGCCGATCGTGGAGCAGATGAGCCCGCTTCTCAGTATTCTGATGGGCTGGGTGCTTCCCTTTGCCCTGATCTACGGCCTGTGGTGGTTCCTCATGCGGAACATGAGCAAGCGGATGGGCGGTATGGGCGATGCCATGAGCTTTGGCAAGAGCAACGCCAAGGTCTATATCCCTTCTGAGACCGGCATCAAATTCAAGGATGTGGCCGGAGAAGATGAGGCCAAGGAGCTCCTGCAGGAGATCGTTGATTTCCTGCATAACCCCGGAAAATACAATGAGATCGGCGCAAAGATGCCCAAGGGCGCGCTGCTGGTCGGCCCTCCCGGCACCGGCAAGACGCTGCTGGCCAAGGCAGTCGCCGGTGAGGCGGATGTTCCCTTCTTCTCCATTTCCGGATCTGAGTTTGTCGAGATGTTTGTCGGCATGGGCGCTGCCAAGGTACGTGACCTGTTCAAACAGGCAGACGAGAAGGCACCCTGTATCGTTTTCATCGATGAGATCGATACCGTCGGAAAAAAGAGGGACGGCGGCGGCTTCGCCGGCAATGATGAGAGAGAGCAGACGCTCAACCAGCTGCTGGCGGAGATGGACGGCTTCGACGGAAGAAAGGGTGTTGTCATCCTTGCGGCGACCAACCGGCCCGATTCTCTGGATCCCGCGCTTTTGCGTCCGGGCCGTTTTGACCGGCGGATCCCGGTCGAGCTGCCGGATCTGAAGGGCAGAGAGGATATCCTCCGGCTCCATGCAAAAAATATCAAGATCTCGGACAACGTGGATTTCAATGCCGTTGCCAGAGCAGCCTCCGGTGCAAGCGGCGCCGAGCTGGCCAACATGATCAACGAGGCTGCGCTCCGGGCGGTGCGTGACGGCAGAAAGTACGTGACCCAGGCGGACCTGGAGGAGAGCGTAGAGGTCGTCATCGCCGGCTACCAGAAGAAGAACAAGGTCCTGACGACCAAGGAGAAGCTGATCGTGGCCTACCACGAGACAGGACATGCGCTGGTGGCAGCCATGCAGACAAATTCAGCACCGGTCACCAAGATCACGATCATCCCCAGAACCTCCGGCGCGCTGGGCTATACCATGCAGGTCGAGGAGAATGACCACAACCTGATGAGCAGGGAAGAGCTGGAGAACCGCATCGCTACGCTGACTGGCGGACGGGTCGCAGAGGATCTGGTCTTCCACTCCATCACGACTGGTGCTTCCAATGATATTGAACAGGCAACCAAGGTGGCCAGAGCAATGATCACTCGTTTTGGCATGAGCGATGAATTCGGCATGGTGGCGATGGAGACCGTCAACAATGCCTACCTTGGCGGAGATACCTCCCTTGCCTGCTCTGAGGCGACCGCAGGAAAGATCGACGCCATGGTCGTTGACCTGGTCGGCAGGTCCTACAAGAAGGCGGAGAAGATCATTTCCGAGAATATGCCCAAGCTTCATGAGCTGGCCAAGTACCTGTATGAGCGCGAGACCATCACCGGCGATGAGTTCATGGATATCCTGAACAAAAAGCCGGAGACCGAAACCGCACAGCTTTCTGACACAACTGCATAAATATCGTGTATAATAAAAGCCGGAGATTTTCTCCGGCTTTTTCTGTCTGATCCTTCAGGAGAATTATCCGGCAAGGGAAATATGACGGAAACGGTACCGGAGGATGCATATCTGCACTTTTCAAAAGATTTTTCCACAGGAGATGGACGTATGAGTACTGCTAAGACGATGGAAGAAAAAGTATATGACCTGATGGACTGGGCTGCCATCGAGGCGGTCGTATATGGCGAGGAATCAAGGCCAGACACCATCCTCGGTGCGCACATTGTGCCGGAGGGTGTTTTGATCCAGGCCTTTTTCCCTGGAGCAGGCAGCGTCAGCCTGAAGATCCACGACAAGATCCTGCCGATGATCTGCGAGGATGAGGCCGGTTATTTTGCCATCCTGCTGGAGGGAAAAAAGATCCCTTCCTATACGTATCTGGTGGATGACGGAGACCGGATGGGCAGCCGTTTTGCCGGCGGTTATCCGGATCCATACAATTTTGGCAGCTGTTTTTCGGAAAAGGAGCTGATCCGTTTCCGTTCCGGCATCTGGAATAAGGCCTACACCCGTCTTGGGGCGCGCCTCGTGGAGAGGGACGGAATCTCTGGCGTGCAGTTTGCCGTGTGGGCTCCAAATGCAGTGCGGGTTTCCGTCGTGGGTGATTTTAATGCCTGGAACGGACTGTCCTGCCAGATGGTAAAAAATGAAGCCGGGATCTTTGAGCTGTTCCTGCCGGGGCTGACAGCCGGTGTCCTGTATAAGTATGAGATAAAAACAAAAAGAGGAGATGTGTACCTCAAGGCTGACCCGTTTGCCCATGCAAACGAAGCCAAGATCGAGGGCGCATCCATCGTCGCGGATATGGAGAACTATACCTGGGGCGATGCGGCCTGGCTGGATTCGCACCGCGAGGCACAGCCAGAGGCCCCGGCGGTGGTGTACGAGGTTCATCTGAATTCCTGGAGAAAAAAGGAGGATGGCAGCTTCCTTAGCTATGCCGAGATCGCGCCGCTTCTTACTGCATATGTCAGGGATATGGGCTACACCCATGTGGAGCTGCTTCCGGTCATGGAGTATCCGGATCCCGCTTCCCTGGGATATGGCACCCAGAGCTTTTTCGCACCGACGGCAAGACTCGGAAAACCAGAGGAGCTGAAACTCCTGATCGATACCCTGCATCAGGCCGGCATCGGCGTGATCCTGGACTGGGTCCCTGGCTTTTTCGCCAGAGGGAAAGAGGGACTTTCCGCTTTTGACGGGACCTGCCTGTACGAGCATCTGAACCCGAAACAGGGCGTCCATCCGATGTGGAATACGCTGATCTTCAACTATGGCAGAGGAGAGGTCCGGAGCTTTATGAGCTCCAGCGCCTTCTATTGGCTTGAGGAGTTCCATGCGGACGGCCTGCGGATCAACGATGTCGCTTCGATGGTCTACCTGGATTACGGCAGGGCAGAGGGCGACTGGATCGCAAACATCTACGGCGGAAATGAAAATCTGGAGACCATTGCCTTCCTGAAGGAGCTAAACGCCGAGGTAGCGCGGCAGCATCCCGGCGCGTGGATGATCGCCGAGGAGGAGACCGGCTATCCTGAGGTCACCGGCGATCCCGCAAAGAACGGCCTTGGTTTTACCTACAAATGGAACAACGGCTGCCTGGACGACTATATCCGCTATATCGAGCTGGATCCGCTGTTTCGGGGCGCCCATCAGGATGACCTGACCTTCAGCATGATCTATATGTATTCGGAGCGGTTTTTCCTGAGCCTTTCCCATGACCGGATGTACAAGAACCGGCGGACACTGCTTCGGCAGATGCCGGGCGGAAAGGACAGCACAAAGCTGGCAAATCTGCGGCTGACCCTTGCCTATCTGATGACCTACCCGGGCAAGAAGCTGATCTTCATGGGTCAGGATTTTGCTCAGAGAGAAGACTGGGATCCGGAAGGGGCGCTGGCCTGGGAGGAGCTGGATATCTCCTGGCACAGCCAGGCACAGGAGCTTTGCCGCGATCTCATCCGGATCTACAAGGAGACCCCGGCGCTGTACGCCATGGATGAGCATCCGGAGGGCTTTGAGTGGATCAGCAACCTGGACCGTACCAGAAGCATGCTGGTCTATCTGCGAAAGACAGAACAAAAAGACGAGACGATCCTGGTGGTCGCCAATTTCTCCAACGTCAATTATCCAAAGCTTGAGATCGGTGTGCCCTTTGCCGGACGGTATAAGGAGATCTTCAACAGCGATTCGCTGCGGTACGGCGGAGGCGGGGTGGTCAATCCGAGAGTCAAGCTCAGCCGTCCAAAGGAGGCAGATGAGCGGAAGAATTCCATCACCATCAATGTGCCTGCTCTTGGCGTGAGCATGTTCCGCTGCACACCGGATCCGGAAGAAGCAGCAGAAATCAGGACAGAAGAAAAGAAACCGGAGAAGACTTCCCGGACAGACAAGCCCCTGAAAAAGGAAAAGACAGACCGGAAGGCAAAGACAGCCCCGGGCAAAAAGGCCAAGACAGACAAGCCCCTGATCCAGCCAGAGGAGCTGCTTCAGAAGGCAGATGGCATCCGGAAGATGGCAGCAGACCGGGTCCAGCAGGCAGCGGACGCCATATCCGGTGCCGCAAAGCCCATCACCGATGCGGTGGGAGGAAAGGCCCAGCAGGCGGCAGATGCGATCTCTGAGGCCGCAAAGCCCATCACCGATGCGGTGGGAGGTAAGGCGCAGCAGGCAGCGGACGCTATCTCAGGTGCGGCAAAGCCCATCACCGATGCGGTGGGAGGCAAGGCGCAGCAGGCAGCGGACGCCATCTCTGAGGCCGCAAAGCCCATCACCGATGCGGTGGGAGGCAAGGTCCAGCAGGCAGCAGAGGCTGTGACCAGTGCGGCAGACAAGGCTGCGGGAAAGAAGAAAACAGAAAACAGCAGGAGAAATAAATGACAGGAATCACAATAGGAGCTATGAGCCTTCAGGCGGCAGTGGATAGTGTCAGCGAGGGGATCGAGGAGCTGACACAGGATGTCAGCGGTTTAAAGGCGTGGGCCTCCGGAATCAGCGCAGGTGCATTGAACTTTCTGCTTCGGGTGCTGCTCGCACTCATCATCTACTACATTGCGTCGAAGCTGATCGGCAGGCTGGTCCGGTTTGTCGGCAGCTACATGGATAAAAAGAACGTGGATCCATCGGCAAGGGCATTTATCATCGCCGTCGTCCGCTATGGACTGCTCACCCTGGTCGTCGTTGAGGTCATCCTTTTCCTGGATCTGGTGGAGGCATCCAGCATAGCGGCCCTCTTTGCCGCAGGCGGCGTTGGCATTTCCCTGGCGATGCAGGGCGTGCTGTCCAACTTTGCGGGCGGCATCCTGCTTCTGATCCTGAAGCCCTTCCGGGTCGGCGATTTTATCTCCGTCCCGGCGGTCAGCGCAGAGGGCATCGTCAAGAAGATCGAGATCTACTATACGACGCTGGAGACTATTTTCGGAGAGACCATCTCTATCCCGAATTCCTCCCTGACCAACAATCAGGTGACCAACTATACGCTGCTGGGCCGCAGAAAACTCAACTTCAAGATCGGCATCTCCTACCGCTCAGATCCGGAAAAGGCGCTGCAGATCCTTCGGGATCTGGTTTCAGAGGAGCCCAGGCTCGAGAAAGAAGGACAGGAGTTTTTTGTGGACAGCCTGGGGGAGAGCGCGGTGATCCTCTGCATGCGTGCCTTCTGTACGGCGGATGATTACTGGCCGGTCATGTGGGAGTTCAACCGCAAGGTCAAGGCAGCCTTTGATGCGGCCGATATCCAGATCCCGTACAACCAGGTGGATGTCCATATGATCCATGTAGGGGAAGGAACGCATCCCGGAGATTAAAACCCATCTGGGAGACGAATACCCATCCGGTGGACCATTGCCTATCCTGAACAATAATTATTCATTCGGGAGAAGGATCAGGATGCGGTGCCCCGGCGACTTCAGGGATGCAGGATAAGCACCGGAGCAAACCTTACCGGAAAACCCCGGAAACCCGTGAAAAATCAACATTTTATACTTGCTTTTTCAATTGGCGGGTGCTATAGTTTACAAGGTGAATAGTTATTTATAGCAAGAGTGGGCAAAACGCCCACTCTTCTTTGTTGCACAGGAGGAGATTGCGTGAGTAGCAGGACACAAGCGATTGAGCAGAAGGCAGAAGAGCTTCTGCGTCCGATCCTGGATCAGGGCAGCTACGAGCTGGTCGATCTGGAGTATGTCAAGGAAGCCGGTACCTGGTATCTTCGGGCATACTGTGACAAGGCGGGCGGGATCACGGTTGATGACTGTGAGATCATCAGCCGGGCCTTCGAGGTAAAGCTTGACGAGGCAGATCTGATCGAAGAAGCCTACATTCTGGAGGTAAGCTCTCCGGGACTTGGGCGGCCTCTGAAAAAGGAAAAGGATTTTATCCGCGCGATGGGCGGGCCGGTCGAGATCCGAACCTACCGTCCGATCGACCATGAAAAGGAGTTCTGCGGAACGCTGACCGCCTTTGACAAGGACACCGTTACACTGGATCTGGATGGCGAGGGAGGAGAGAAGGTCTTCCCCCGTGCCGAGATCGCTCTGATCCGTATGAATGATTTTGATTAATAGGGGTTTGACCAGGAGGATAATGGAAAAATGAACACAGAGTTACTCGAAGCGCTGAATCTGCTGGAAAAGGAAAAGAACATCAGCAAGACGGTCCTGCTCGAGGCAATTCAGCAGTCTCTGCTTCAGGCATATAAGAACCAGTATGACAAGGTCGACAATGTGACGGTTACGATCGATCCGGATACCTGCGACTATCATATCCTTGCTTCCAGGGAAGTCGTTGAGACTGTGGAGGATCCGGCCACCCAGATCAGCCAGGCTGAGGCATTCAAGATCGATTCCACAGCCCAGATCGGTGATTTCGTCAATGTCGAGATCCAGTCCAAGAGCTTCGGACGTATCGCTACGACGAACGCCAAAAACGTCATCCTGCAGAAGATCCGCGAGGAGGAGCGCAAGGCCCTCTTCAATCAGTATTATGAGAAAGAGCATGATATCGTTACCGGCGTAGTCCAGCGCTACATCGGACAGAACGTCAGCATCAACCTCGGCAAGGCCGATGCGCTGCTTACGGCCAAGGAGATGGTCCGCGGCGAGAAGTTCCGCCCGACCGAGCGCGTAAAGGTCTATGTCCTTGAGGTCAAGGACGCACCAAAGGGACCGAAGATCCTGGTTTCCCGGACACATCCGGAGCTGGTCAAGCGTCTCTTTGAGGAGGAAGTCACCGAGATCCGTGACGGCGTGATCGAGATCAAGGCGATCGCCAGAGAGGCCGGTTCCCGTACCAAGATCGCAGTCTGGAGCAATGATCCGGATGTAGATGCGGTCGGTGCCTGCGTCGGTGTGAACGGCTCCAGGGTCAACACCATCGTAAATGAGCTGGACGGCGAGAAGATCGATATCATCAACTGGGATGAGAACCAGGCATACCTGATCGAGAATGCACTGTCACCGGCCAAGGTCATTACAGTTCTGGCAGATCCGGATGAGAAGACCGCACTGGTCGTCGTTCCGGATTATCAGCTTTCCCTTGCCATCGGCAAGGAAGGCCAGAACGCACGCCTTGCCGCCCATCTGACCCAGTACAAGATCGACATCAAGAGCGAGTCCCAGGCCAGAGATGAAGGCCTGTTTGACGAGTACTACGGTGACGACGAGTACGAAGATGATGAGTATGAGGATGACGAGTACAGCGATGATGCGTATGCGGAGGGAGAGTACGAGGAAGGCTATGCGGAGGATGCATATGCTGACGGTGCGTACGCTGAGGAAGGATACGCTGAGGAAGACAGCGAAGAGTAATCGGAAAGATGAACAAAGTCCGAAAGGTACCGATGCGCAAATGTGTCGGTTGCAATGAACAGAAGAGCAAAAAAGAGCTCATCCGTGTATTGAAGACGCCGGAGGACCGGATACTCATGGATGCGACAGGCAGGCAGAACGGCAGGGGGGCTTACCTCTGCAGAAATCCGCAGTGCCTGGCGAAGGCAAGAAAAAACAAAGGGCTGGAAAGATCCCTGCAGATACAGATTCCTGCGGAGGTTTACGAACAGCTGGATGAGGAGCTCCGGACACTGGATGAATGAGAAAAAAGCAGCTGCAATGATCGGATTTGCGCAGAAGGCGGGCAAGGCAGCCGGAGGAGAATTCGCCGCGGAAAAGGCGGTGAGATCCGGCAGCGCATACCTGATGCTTATCGCCACGGACGCATCGGAAAATACCAGGAAGAAATTTACAAATATGGCAGCCTGGTATCACGTGCCGGTGTACACCTTCCTCTCCCGGACGGAGCTGGGAAGGGTCCAGGGCAAGGGCGCGAGAGCCTGTATCGTGATCACGGATGAGAATTTTGCCAGAGTCATAGAGGCACAGTTAAAGGAAGAAGAAACCGAATAACAGAAAGGCCGGTGTTAAAATTTGGGAAACATCAGAATACATGAACTTGCAAAAGAGCTGGGACTGGAATCGAAGAAGGTACTTGAGGTACTGAAGGATAAGGGGATCGAAAAGGCCGGTGCGACAAGCACACTGGATCCTTCTCAGGAAAACCTTGTCCGCAGCGCATTCACACCCGGCAAGGCGGAGGCTGCTGCGGATCCGCAGGAAGCTCCTGCCCGCAGAGACGGGCAGGCTGAAGCTGCGTCCGGAGAAAAGAAGGCTGCTCCCGCCGGGAAAGAGGCAAGACCGGCTGCAAAGGACGCAGAGGATAAGGGAGAAGCCCCCAAGAAGAAAAAAAGGCTGATCGCTGTATTCCGCCCGCAGAATGCTTCGAGCCGGGAGGCAAAGAACTTTGGTCAGAGAGACCGCGGCAATGACCGGGGAAGAAATGACCAGAGAAACGATGCCCGGGGCAGAAGTGAGCGTCCGGAGAGAAGAGGCGTGCCCCAGGAGGGCAGAGGCGGCCGTCCGGCCGGAAAGGGTGCGGATCCGAATGCCCGCACACCTCTGGTAAAGGTACCGCGCCCGCATCCGGTCGTCCGCAAGGAGGCGGATGAGGCTGCAAAGGCAGCCGAGGCAGCAAGAGCAGCGGAGGCAGCCAAGGCGGCAGAGGCAGCAAGGGCTGAGGAAGCGGCCAGAAAAGCTGCACAGGCAGCGGCAGAGGCGAGGGCAGCCGAGGAAGCAAGAGCAGCCGAAGCAGCAAGAGCAGCAGAGGCAGCCAGAGCAGCCGAAGAGGCAGCAAAGGCCGAGGAAGCGGCCAGAGCAGCAGCTGCAGCAAAGGCAGCGGCAGAAGAAGCAGCCAGAGCGGCAGAAGCTGCAAAGGCTGAGGCTGCGGCAAGAGCTGCCAGAGCGGCAGAGACGATCGCAGCCGTCGAGGCGGCAGCGAGAGCTTCCGCAGCGGCAAAGGCTGAGCAGAACCGCGGCGTACGTTCCGACAGAGACCGCTATGGTCAGGGCCAGCGCGGTGAGCGTACCGGCAGAGGCTATGGCGACCGGAATGGTCAGGGCGGCGGCAGAAGCTATGGCGACCGCAACAACCAGCAGGGCGGCAGAAACTTTGGCGACCGGGGTGGCCAGCAGGGCGGAAGAAGCTTTGGTGACCGTAATGGCCAGCAGGGCGGCAGAAGCTTTGGCGACCGCAACGGCCAGCAGGGCGGCAGAAACTTTGGCGACCGCAATAACCAGCAGGGTGGAAGAAGCTTCGGCGACCGGAATGGTCAGGGCCAGAACAGAAGACCTGCAGGCGACCGTCCGGTACGGCAGGGCTACAATCCCGGAGGACGCGGCGCAGGCTTTGCCCAGGACAAGGACGCTGACGAGAAGAAATTTGAGTCCCGGCCGCGCAATCCTCATCCGAGGACGGGCGCAGCAGCCGGCGGCCTGGATGTTGTCAAAAAACCTGCCCGTGATATCGGACACAACAGGGACAAGGACAAGAACAAGGTCGAATTAAAAGAGAATAAATTTAACAATGACAGAAGAGGCGGAAACCGCGGCGGCCAGCAGCAGCTGATCCCGAAGGCCTTCCAGAAGCCCACGCACAAAGCTAAGGAGGACAAGAAGGAGGTCGTCACCGAGATCAAGGTTCCGGAGAAAGTCACGATCCGCGAGCTTGCCGATCTGATGAAGATCCAGGCTTCCGTCATCGTAAAGGATCTGTTCATGAAGGGCCAGATGTATACGGTGAACCAGGAGATCGACTTCGACAAGGCCGAAGAGATCGCCATGGAGTACAACATCGTCGCTGAGCCGGAAGAGAAGGTCGACGTCATCGCCGAGATGCTCAAGGAAGATGCAGAGAACGATGCAGATATGACCGAGCGTCCGCCGGTCGTCTGTGTCATGGGTCATGTCGACCATGGTAAGACTTCTCTGCTGGATGCGATCCGTCATTCCCGCGTTACTGACCGTGAGGCAGGCGGCATCACGCAGAACATCGGTGCCTACAGTGTGACGTTCAATGACCGCCGCATCACCTTCCTGGATACACCGGGACACGAGGCATTCACCGCCATGCGTATGCGCGGCGCCAATTCCACAGATATCGCGGTCCTGGTCGTTGCCGCAGATGACGGCGTAATGCCCCAGACCATCGAGGCGATCAACCATGCAAAGGCTGCAGGCGTCGAGATCATCGTTGCTATCAACAAGATCGATAAGCCCGGCGCAAACATTGACCGCGTCAAGCAGGAGCTGACCGAGTACGAGCTCGTTCCGGTCGACTGGGGCGGGGAGACCGAGTTTGTTCCGGTATCCGCAAAGACCAAGGAAGGTATCGAGGACCTTCTGGAGACGATCCTTCTGACAGCAGATATCATGGAGCTGAAGGCAAACCGCAACCGCAAGGCCAGAGGCCTTGTGCTTGAGGCAAAGCTGGACAAGGGCAAAGGCCCCGTTGTCAGCATCCTGGTGCAGAAGGGCACCCTTCACGTGGGCGATTACATTGCCTGCGGACCGGCTTCCGGAAAAGTCCGTGCCATGATGGATGAGAATTCACGCCGTCTCAAAGAGGCAGGCCCCTCCACACCGGTTGAGGTGCTCGGCCTGAACGATGTGCCGAACGCAGGTGAGATCCTGGTCGCTCTGGATTCCGACAAGGAAGCCAAGAATTTTGCCAGCACATTCATTGCCGAGGGCAAGAACAAGCTGCTGGAGGAGACCAAATCCAGGATGTCTCTGGACGATCTGTTCAGCCAGATCCAGACCGGCAACGTCAAGGAGCTGGAGCTGGTGGTCAAGGCAGATGTCCAGGGCTCTGTAGAGGCCGTAAAGCAGTCTCTGCTCAAGCTGTCCAACGAGGAGGTCGTCGTCAAGGTCATCCACAGCGGCGTCGGTGCCATCAACGAGTCCGACGTTACCCTGGCGGCAGCGTCCAATGCCATCGTCATCGGCTTCAATGTGCGGCCTGACGCAACGGCAAAATCTCTGGCAGACCAGGAGAAGGTCGATGTCCGGCTTTACAAGGTCATCTATCAGGCGATCGATGATATCGAGGCAGCCATGAAGGGCATGCTCGAGCCGATCTACGAGGAGAAGGTCACCGGCCATGCCGAGGTTCGTCAGCTGTTCAAGGCCTCCGGCATCGGCACCATCGCTGGAAGCTACGTGCTGGACGGCACGATCCAGAGAGGCTGCAAGGTCCGCATCAGCCGCGAAGGCAAGCAGATCTTCGAGGGAAGCCTGGCCAGCCTGAAGCGTTTCAAGGACGACGTCAAGGAGGTCAAGTCGGGCTACGAGTGCGGTCTGGTCTTCGACGGATTCAACGAGCTCCAGGAGCTCGATGTGGTCGAGGCCTACATCATGGTCGAGGTACCGCGCAAATAATTAAACAGACCATCGCGCAGCGGCGCAGACACTGGGCCGCTGCCGGTGAAGCCAGTACAGAACCGGTGCCGATGCCCTGGTTCTGTATTCATATAAGGAGGATTCCTGATGAGAAAGAACAGTGTGAAGAATACCAGGATCAACGAGGCGGTCCGTGAGGAGCTCAGCACGATCATCCGCAGAGAGATCAAGGATCCGCGCATCGCGGTGATGACCTCTGTCACATCGGCCATCGTCGCTCCGGATCTGAAGACCTGCAAGGTACACATCAGCGTACTGGGCGATGCAAAGGCAAAGGCCGACACGATGGCCGGCCTGAACAGCGCGATGGGCTTTATCCGGCGGATGCTGGCCAAAAACCTGAACCTGCGCAATACACCGGAGCTGACCTTTATGCTGGACGAGTCCATTGAGTATGGCGTCAATATGGCTAAACGCATCGATGAGGTCATGGCACAGGACAGCGGCGCGGAAAATGCGGCCGGGACAGAGGATCCGGCAGAAGAAGAATAAAAATAGAGGTGCGGCGGATGCTGTTTCGCCGCAAGAGGAACATAGATTGGACAGATTTGAAGAATTTTTGAGCGGAGTCACTACCTGCGCCATCGCCGGACATGTCAGTCCGGACGGAGACTGTGCAGGCTCCGTTATGGGCACATACCTGTATCTGAAGGAAAACTATCCCGGCGTCCGGGCGGATGTTTATCTCGAGCCGGCAAGTGAAAAATTTTCTTTTCTGGAGGATATGGACAAGGTCCGGCACGTATGCAGACAAGAGGAGTATGATCTGTTGATCCTGCTGGACATCAGCAGCAAGGAGAGGATCGGCGTGGCCGGAGGCCTTCTGGCGACGGCAAAAAAGACCCTCTGCATCGATCATCACCGGACAAATCCGGGCGGGTTTACCTGGTTTTTCAATGACCCGGATGCCAGCTCGGCCAGTGAGATGGCCTTTCGTTTTATGGATCCGGACAGGATCACCAAAGCCTGCGCGGAGGCGCTGTATCTGGGAATGGTCCACGATACGGGCGTTTTCCAGTATTCCTCCACATCTCCGGAGACGATGCGGACAGCCGCTGTGCTGATGGAAAAGGGGATCGATTTTTCCCGGATCGTGGATGAGACCTTCTACCAGAAGACTTATATCCAGAACCAGGTCATGGGAAGAGTATTGATGGAGAGCATCCTCCTGTTTGGGGGCCAGCTGATCATCGGCTGCCTGAAATGGAAGGATCTGGATTTTTATGGCGTGACGGCAAAGGATCTGGACGGCATCGTTGCCCAGCTGCGCAACACGGAGGGCGTCGAGGCGGCCATATTTATCCATGAGACCGATCCGGGTATGTACAAGGTCAGCCTCAGGTCCCGGCACAAGGTCGACGTCAGCCAGATCGCAAGGCATTTTGGCGGCGGCGGGCATATCCGGGCAGCCGGCTGCAGCATGGCGGCAGGCTCGGTCTACGATGTGATCAACAGCCTGACCGTCTATTTTGAAAAGGAACTGGAATGTTAAACGGTGTACTGAATATTTACAAGGAGCCTGGCTTTACCTCGCATGATGTGGTGGCGAAGCTTCGGGGGATCCTCCGGCAGAAAAAGATCGGGCATACCGGAACACTGGATCCGGACGCAGAGGGCGTGCTGCCGGTCTGCCTTGGAAAGGCGACAAGGCTGTGCGATATGCTGGCCGGAGAGACCAAGACCTACGAAGCCGTTCTGCTTCTTGGTGTTTCGACCGATACTCAGGATACCTCCGGAAAGGTGCTGGAAAAAAGAGATGTACAGGTCACCGCAGAAGAAGCAGAGGAGGTCCTCGCTTCTTTCGTCGGCCGCCAGATGCAGATCCCCCCGATGTATTCCGCGCTCAAGCACAATGGAAAAAAGCTCTATGAGCTTGCCAGGGAGGGAAAGACCATCGAGCGGGAGCCAAGACCCGTGTACTTTCATGAGATCCGGCTGCTCTCGGTAGAGATACCAAGGCTCCGCATCCGGGTCACCTGTTCAAAGGGCACGTATATCCGGACCCTGTGCAGCGATGTCGGGGATAAGCTTGGCTGCGGCGGCTGCATGGAGCATCTGACAAGGACGAGGGTTGGAACCTTCCATATCGAGGATGCCCTGCGCCTTGCGGATGTCAGCCGGATCCATGAGGAGGGGGAGCTTTCCCGGATCCTTGTTCCGGTGGACCGTCTGTTTGCCGACCGGCCCGCATTGCATACAACGCCGGAGCAGGACGCTCTTGTGCACAATGGCAATCCGGTACCCATGGAAGGGCTTTCGGAGGAGACGCAGTACCGGCTGTATGATTCGGCGGACCATTTTATCGGCATCTGCCGTGCGGACACCGCCAGCGGTCTGCTCAAGCTGGAAAAAATGTTTTATGATCCCTCGGGATCGGACTGAGGACAGAAGATTGAGATACGTTACAGACTGGATGAATTACCGGTCAGAAAAAGAAACAGCGGTGACGCTGGGAAAATTTGACGGCGTGCACCGCGGGCATCAGAAGCTGATCCGACGTGTCCGTGAGCTGGCCGAGGAGAACGGCTGGGATTCGGCTATCTACACCTTTGATACGAGCCAGGGCCTTCCGGCAGGACAGAAGCTGCTGCTGACCAGCGATGAGCGGCAGGAGGTCTTTCGGGAGCTGTCGGTGGATCTGGTGATGGCCTGTCCGTTTACACAGGCGCTCAAGGGTATGGAGGCAGAAGATTTTGTCCGGGAGATCCTGGCAGAACGGCTGCGGGCAAGAGCGGTCATCGTCGGCCCTGATTTTCGCTTTGGGAAGGACAGAAAGGGCTCTCCGGAGATGCTGGAGGAGCTTTCCTCCCGGTACGGGTTTTCGCTTGAGGTTCTGCCCAAGGAGCAGGAGATGGGGGTGGATATCAGCAGCAGCCGGATCCGCAGGGAGACAGAAGCAGGCCATCTGGAAAAAGCTGCCAGCTTGCTTGGATATCCCTTCTTCCTCAGCGGGAAAATCGTCCGCGGCAGACACCTGGGACACTCCCTCGGCTTTCCGACGATCAATCTGGTGCCGGATGAGCATAAGCTGCTCCCGCCAAACGGGGTATGTCTCTCCCGGACCTTTGTGGACGGGAAATGGTTTGACAGCATTTCCAATATCGGCTGCAAGCCTACGGTAAATGGCGATGCCCTGGGGGTTGAGACTCATCTGCTTGGCTGTTCCAACGAGCTTTATGGAGAAAACGCGCTGGTCGTGCTGCTGACCTTCACCAGACCGGAGAAGAAATTTGCCAGCCTTGATGAGCTAAAAGAGCAGATTGGAAAAGATCTGGACGGGGCAAAAAGCTATTTTGCCCGGCAAAGAGCGGAAAAAGAAAATATTCCCTCGGAGATGCAAAATATATTATCCGTATGATGTTGAATTTAATGCTTTACCATGATAAAATATATTGTCAGGCCTTACAGCAGGCTAGAACAGGAGGAAAGGTATCGTGAGTAAAAGCATACATACACCGGAAGTCGATCAGCTGTTCCGCTCGGTTCTTACCCTGAAGACAGTAGAGGAATGCTATCTGTTTTTTGAAGATGTGTGTACGGTCAATGAACTGCTTTCCCTGGCACAGCGTCTGGAGGTAGCCAGGCTTCTTCGCAGCAACATGACCTACCTGGACATTTCCAGAAAGACCGGAGCATCCACGGCCACGATCAGCCGGGTGAACCGTTCGCTGGAATACGGCAACGACGGCTACATGCTGGCGCTGGAGCGGGTAGAAAAGGAAGAACAGGGCGAGAAATAAGAGCGAGAGAGTGATATTGCATAGAGCCCCGCCTCCGGAAGGCATTACGCAAACGGCTTCGGCCCTGTCGGGCCTGCAGATTGTTTGCTTTAATGTCTTCCGGGGGCGGGGCTTTTGTCTTCACCGAAATTTTGTCTGATCATGCATGAAAGAATGGGGCTGTCGCATTAAGCAAAAGGTGTGCATAAATATTCTGAAGGGAACATCCGCAGCGCTGGCACTTGGAGGAATCTTCTGATTCCGACTTAGTGCCACTGC
>OCTX014531806.1_pt1 | contig 24654 bp, 19 predicted proteins | sample 1539691 | NCBI WGS metagenome assembly OCTX01 (sample SAMN02144231, study PRJEB22623) | gut metagenome | biome: sheep rumen | host: Ovis aries | place: New Zealand
GCTCAAACTCGGGGGTTCTTATCTCACTTTCGTTCGAACGATTATTGCTCCGCCGAGCAATTCTCGAGTCCGGGTAGCACTACTAAAAAAAGCCTGCAATTCGCAGGTTTTTTTGTGCTACCAACGGCTCAAACTCGGGAAACGTCTCGGGAAAAATCTCGGGAAAAAAAATTCGGTTCTTTTTTTGTTGATTTATTTCCTTAGATTATAAATAATCGGGACTAGTTCATTTTTTTTAAACAAATATTTGCATATTCCATAAATTTGTTGTAATTTTGTACCCGATTTTTTGATTTTCTCACGCCATGAGAATTAACAATAGTATATTATTCGCCTTTTACCTCCTCGTATTACCTGTGTGCATGCAGGCTGCTGAGCGGGGCGCGCGCATTGTATGGACCAAGCACGCGGACTCGCGCACCGGTCTATACACGACGAAGAATTTCTTTGTATCGCAGGGTGTGAGTATAGGAGCGGGTGCGATGTACTATTTCGGAGATGTCGATAACGAGGGCGTCGCTTTTACCGGAGGTTTCAACAAAGAGAATCTCAGTTACGGCGGCGGGTTATCATTCGGTTACAATATTCCTGCCGGCAACTGCTGTAACCTGCGTATCGGATTGATGGGCGGTACGCTGCGGGGTAATAACAAAGAGAAGTTTGACAACTTAGCCGATCCTCGCGACGACTACCGCAAATTCCAGTCCTTTTATATCCAGCCGGCTTTCGGCGTGCAATACTATCCGTTCACTAATGCGGGTTTCTATATCTACGGCGGTGTAGCCGTTACAGCCAGCATTATCACCAACTATGAATTCTATGCCTATCGCAAGCAAACGGGCAGCGCGGAGCGCGTTCGCACCCTGCTGAAAGGCAAGACCTACGGAATATTGCCGATGGCTCAGATAGGCATCGGTTACAGTTGGCGGTTAGCTCCATCTTGGGCGATGAGCGCAGAGATCATGATACAGGAGGGATTGATAGATACCCATTATATGAACCTTGACGCCTTCCCTCTTGCTCCCGCACAGAGTAGCGACGGAAAAGAGTTAGGCGGCAGTTTCGGCACATGGACCGACCGCTACGGCAAGAAGCACATTCACTGGAACGACGGATGGTTTCAAGTAGGTATCACCGTAACCTACCAGTGGCGCAACTGCGAGCACTGCCGTATCATCAACAATTATTCTCACATAAAGCCCCGGAGACGTTAATTCTTAGGCTTGACAGTTCCCGTTTCAGCAAACTCAATAATATTCTGGATAATCATCCGGAATCGCCATTCTACGGCATTATTCCAGGTTTTATCAGAGATAAAGGCAGAGAGAACTCTACCAAAAGTGAGATTAAACTCATAATGAACGCGCGTACGCGTAGCGTCTATCTGCCGGAGAGAGAATATCACTTCCCCACCCTCCAAGATAGATCCGCTATAGGTAGCTATCAGTTTAGCCGTACAGGCATTGGGATCGTTCGCCGGATGAGCGACCAAATATTTGGTACCCAGATGCTGGTCCTTCCACCATCGTACGCCCAGGACATAGATATCGATCGCCACATCTCCGGTTTTGAGAACCGGATCATAGACGCGGTCCTTATAATCCAGGCGGATGGCATTTCGGCTTTCCTTGGTCGGTTTATCCGAACTACCTTCTTTTTCCCGTTCGTTAATACCGACATATGCCCATTGGGAGAGGGAGTCGGACTGGGTTTGGAACTGCGCACAAAAGCGCTCTGCAGCATGCAGTACCGCTGCGAGCGATGCTTCGCAGACAGTATCCACGACCACGCCACGTTTCTGCGGGCGAGCAAAAGCGACGGCGGAGGCCAACAGTAAAAGAAGGGTGATTCTATATCTCATAGCGATTAACACTCAAAGTCCAAGCAGGTTCTCAGTTCCGTGTTAGGTCTCACCACTCCATTCGCGACCGCCACATGAGCGGGATGAACGGCGTATGCCTTGAGCGATTCAAACGAATCCAAGGTAGAATCGAGCATGATATCGGCATTGCTTGTCTCCAAGCGACCGTCTATCTGGACATGTATATCCAACAATCCCGGTATTTGGCCTTTCAGGCCTTCCAGTCCTTGTTTGATAGCTTGCGCTTTCGCGCGTTTCTCCGCTGCGTTCAAATCTTCGCGCAGTTTCCAAAGAATAATGTGCTTTACCATTTTATAGCCGTATAAACAGTTGCAATACCGAATGTAAGAGGGGTAAAATGCTCCTCGCGGAAGCCTGCGTCATGCAAGTGCTGAATAAACGCTTCTCCCCAACAGAAGGATTTGACACTCCTATTGAGATACGTATAAGCCGTCCTGTCATGACTCACCATTCTGCCGATGAACGGGAGAATGCGGGTAAAATAGAGATCATACACAGCCCGCACAAGGCGATTAGAGGGATAGGAGAACTCAAGAATCGTCACCTGTCCACCGGTTTTTAAAACGCGGTACATCTCCCGCAGTCCGGCGTCCAGGTCGCTGAAATTGCGGCATCCGAAAGCGCATGTGACGCCATCAAAAGAAGCCTCATCAAACGGCATCTGCTGCGCGTTTCCATAGACGAAATCCACGCGGGGCGCCATACTGCAATCATTGACTTTCTGCTCACCGATCGCCATCATTTCGCGGGAGAGGTCGATTCCCGTCACCCGCTCCACTTTGCCTCTGCGCAGCATCTCAATCGTCAGATCCGCCGTGCCGACAGCCACATCCAGCACATGCACCGCCGGACGCATAGCAGCCACCGTCAAACGGCGCCAGCGGCGGTCGATATTCAACGACAAGCCATGGTTGAGACCGTCATAAGTACCGGCAATGCGATCAAAGAGTTGGCCTATATGCTGCTTTTCCTCCATCTTAATCAAATCCGGTACAAAGGTAGTATTTTTTTTTGACATATGCAAAAAAAGTTGTATCTTTGCCACAAAATCTGCCAAAATGGCATAAAATAACGTCATGGCACATTGTTTGTCATAAAAATAACGGAGTTATCCTGACAAACCAGGGTAATTCAAGGACATAAGCAACGACTAAAAAAACATACAAATTATGAGTAAGATTCAACCTTTAGCAGACCGCGTGCTGATCAAGGCAGCGTCTGCGCCAGAAAAGACAGTAGGAGGTATCATCATTCCCGATGACCCGAAAGAGAAGCCTATGCGCGGCGAAGTGATCGCAGTCGGAAACGGCACCAAAGACGAGCCCATGGTACTGAAAGCAGGCGACCAAGTGCTCTTCGGCAAATGGGCAGGCACCGAGTTTGAGCTCGACGGCGAGAAATTTCAAATCATGAAACAAAGTGACATTTTAGCAATTATCCAATAACTATGGCAAAAGATATTACCTATAATACCGAGGCGCGCGAAGCGCTGAAGAGAGGCGTTGACCAGTTGGCCAATGCAGTAAAAGTGACATTAGGTCCGAAGGGACGCAATGTAGTGATTGATTCCAAATACGGAGCTCCCCACATCACCAAAGACGGTGTGACAGTAGCCAAAGCGATTGAGTTGACCGAAGCAGCCGAGAACTTAGGCGCCCAACTCGTCAAAGAGGTTGCTTCCAAGACCGGAGACCAGGCGGGAGATGGAACCACCACCGCTACGGTACTGGCACAAGCCATCATCGGCGTAGGTCTGAAGAACGTAGCCGCCGGAGCCAACCCGCTGGATCTCAAGCGCGGTATCGACAAAGCAGTGGCAGCAGTGGTAGCAGAGATCAAGAAGAACGCTGTCGTCGTAGGCAATGATTTCGACAAGATCGAACAAGTAGCGACCGTATCAGCCAATAACGATGCCGAAATCGGCAAGTTGATCGCTGACGCTATGCGCAAGGTAAGCAAAGACGGCGTGATCACTATCGGAGAAGCCAAGGGCATGGACACCACTATCGATGTGGTTCAAGGTATGCAATTCGACCGCGGTTATATCAGTCCGTATTTCGTAACCAACACGGAGGAGATGCTGGTAGAGATGGACAAGCCGTACATTCTGATATACGACAAGAAGATCTCGAACCTGAAAGAACTGCTTCCTATTCTGGAGCCGGCGGTACAAAGCGGTCGTCCGCTGCTGATCATCGCTGAGGACGTAGACAGCGAGGCACTGACAGCTCTCGTAGTAAACCGTTTGCGCGCCCAATTGAAGATTTGCGCTGTCAAAGCACCTGGATTTGGCGACCGTCGCAAAGAGATGCTGGAAGATATCGCCATCCTTACCGGAGGTACCGTTATCAGCGAAGAGAAAGGTATTAAGTTGGATCAAGCCACTATTGACATGCTCGGAACGGCTGAGACTATTACGGTCAGCAAAGACTACACGACTATCGTGAACGGCGCCGGTGCAAAAGAGGCCATAGACGCTCGTGCCCAGCAGATCAAAGCGCAGATCGCTGCCACCAAATCGACCTACGACAAAGAGAAGTTGCAGGAGCGGTTAGCCAAACTGGCCGGAGGCGTAGCTCAGCTGAACGTAGGTGCTGCCAGTGAGGTAGAGATGAAAGAGAAGAAAGACCGTGTGGACGACGCTCTGAGTGCCACTCGCGCAGCCGTAGAAGAAGGAATCGTACCGGGCGGCGGCGTAATGTATATCCGTGCGCAAGCAGCTCTTGAAGGTCTCAAAGGCGACAATGAAGACGAGCAGACCGGTATTGAAATCATCCGTCGCGCTATCGAAGAGCCGCTTCGTCTGATCGTAGCCAACGCAGGCAAGGAAGGCGCCGTGGTCGTAGACAAAGTCCGCAACGGCAAAGGTGATTTCGGTTACAACGCCCGTCTGGATCGCTACGAGAGCCTCTATGAGGCGGGTGTAGTAGATCCGGCCAAGGTAACACGAGTTGCGCTCGAGAATGCCGCTTCGGTAGCCGGTATGTTCCTTACAACCGAATGCGTCATCGTCGATCATCCCGAAGAGCACCCGGCACCCGCAATGCCGGCCGGCGGTATGGGAGGTATGATGTAAGACCGCTATCGCGACGTTAAAACGTTTAGATATATAGTACGAAAAACGACATCCATACGGGTGTCGTTTTTTTGTTCACATTCTATTAATACCGATTCACTTTCTATTAATACCGAAGAGCCGATTCAAGTTGAGCAATATGCTGCCTCAACGCCGGGTCGAACTCCAACTGGGTCTTGACTGTAGCTACAGAATGGAGCATTGTAGCGTGGGTTCGTCTGCCCATCTTAAAGCCTATCTCCGCCAGCGAACTATTTGTTAACTCCTTGCAGAGGTATGCAGCAATATGGCGCACCTGGGTGATTTCGCGCGAGCGGTTAGGCGAAAGGATGGCTTTCTCCGTCATACCGAAGTGCTCCGCAACGGCTCCGATGACATCACCGATCGTGATAGCGCGCGGCTGAATCGCTACGATATGGCTCACGACTTGTTCAGCGAGCTCGAGATCAATCTCACGATCCGTGAGCGTGGAGTGCGCCAGGAGCGAAGCCAGGATGCCCTCCAGATCACGGACGGAGTTGCGGACATTTTGCGCAATAAAATCCACCACCTCATCGCTGAGGGCAATGCCATCGCGACGCATCTTGGAAAGCAGAATATTCTTACGCAAGAGATAGTCCGGTTCTTTGATTTCGGCCGAGAGTCCCCATTTGAATCTCGTCAGGAGCCGCTCCTCAATATCTTTCAACTCCACCGGCGGCCGATCGGAAGTCAGGATAAGCTGTTTCCGGCTCTGCTGGAGATAATTGAAGATATGGAAGAAGGTGTCCTGCGTACCCTTGAGCCCCGCAAAATACTGGATATCATCCATGATCAGCACATCCACCGACTGATAGAAATTGAGGAAATCCGGTATCTTGTTATTCTTGGTCGCATCCTGGTATTGCAGTTTGAAAGTATTCGCGCTGACATAAATGACGCGAGCCTGCGGATCCATCGTTCTTACCTGATTTCCAATAGCATTGACGAGGTGGGTCTTTCCAACTCCGCTTCCGCCATAGACGAAAAGGGGATTGAAAGCCGTATAGCCAGGCTGCTTGGCAATCGCCAGACCCGCCGTTCTGGCCAGTTTATTCGGCTCTCCCGCAATAAACGAGTCAAAGGTATAGAGATTATTCAGTTGGGAATCAAACGCGGCATTCTGTGCGGCATTACCGATCGGCATCGGTTGCACTCCGGCAGGAGTGCCCGCCGAAGGCAGCATTGTGCCTGCGCCCGAAGTAGAGTCGATCAGCACACGATACTCCAGTTTAGTGCCTTGTCCGAATACCCGAATGATAGCCGCAGAGAGGAGTGGCAGATAGTTCTGCTCGATATACTCCGCCACAAACTGCGATTTAACCTGCAACACCAACACTCCTTCCGCAAACTGCAAGGGGACGATCGGCGCGAACCAAGTACGGTAAGCGCTACTCGTGAGATTGTCAGCCAAGATGGTCTGACATTGTGCCCATTGTTGCTGTATTGTTTGCATTATTATATATATAAATATATTAATAAGGAGTGTTCCGTTTTTGGGGCGAAAAAAACACCCCGGAAGAGTGCCTGGGTGCCGTGCCTCTGGTACGAAATCGAGTGCAAAGGTACTGCTTTTTTTTGAAATGAGCAAATCGCAAGTCAAATGAGCAAAATACACATACACCTAACTTACGGATTTATAACGAGTTAGATAATAACATTTGAAAACACAAGCAGTTGCGAATTCGTGGAACTTATAATTCGCTGATTTTAAAGCAGATTACAAAAAATGTTCCACAATTAATGTTTGTTGATAACTTTCATAATTTATTTATTATCAACAAAGAAAGCGATGTTTAAATTTCTTTCAATTTAGAAAACATTCAAATAAGCAAATGTTCGTTTTACGCTTATGTAAGTCCGAATTATTTATCTTTTTTCCCGAATAGTGAGAAGTGAACGTAGCGTTTCGGGTGCGCCTTGAGATCGACGAGCAGAGAGTCCGCCGAAACGACGGTAGCATCGATATGGTTATAGAGCGATTTATTATAGATCAGTTGTCCGAGCGTGCCATCTTGAGAGCGTACATCCGTAATCAATCCGTTGACGTTGTCAACGGCATTATCAACCCGTGCAACCGTAGCTTTGAGATCAGCAGCCTTGATATCCGCCACAACGGTATTGAGGTTAGCGACGGCCGTGTCGGCATTATTGACGATGCGCGGCACCTGATTATTCATCATACGCTTGAGATAGGAGGAGACTAAAGACAGGTCTCCCGAGATGCGATCAACATTTGTAAGAGTCGATTTGAGATGGTCTCCCTCCATCTGGGAGCGCAGGGATGCGATGAGCGAATCGACATCCTGAACGGCTTCATCCACATGCGCCAGGAGTTCGCCCTGAAGGCTGTCAAAGAGTCCCGGAACAAAAGTAGTAGGCAGGAAAGAGCCATGAGCAATGACTGAATGATTCGCTTCGCTCAATGATGCGCCTTCGGCGCCTAATGATGAAGACGGCAACTGCAGTTCGATAGCCATACCGCCAAGGAGTCCGTCCGAGACGAGTGCCATTTGAGTGCCTGGCGTGAGCGCAATATCCTTATTGATGGAAATATCTATCGTGAATGCGCTGTCTCGCGTGAAATCATAATGGATTCTGTCCACTTGTCCCACTTTATGTCCACGGATATAGACCGCCGCTTGTTCCTCGAGCCCATGAAGATTCGTAAACACTCCATGATAACTATTGGTAGGCGAAAAGATATTCACCCCCTTGAGGAAATTAAAACCGAAGAAAAGCAGGAAGAGACAGATTGTGGCGAGTGCGCCAACTTTGATTTCGCGAGCGTATTGCATAGAGTTATCAGTATTCAGTTGTCAGTATTCAGTATTCAGTTAATTATTTCTCGAACTTAGTGATCCAGCAGTCCGGGAAGAGCGATTTGATTTCTTTTTGTTTTTCAACCACCTTATTGCGATCGGTATCTACGATTGCATAATATTTGTACCAATCTCCCACTTTCCGGTACTCGCAGGAAACACCTTTGAGTTTCGGATCAGCGGAATCGAGTAGCGTACGTGAGGCGCAGATCTGCAGGGCGTAGTAAGTTTGCGGTTGAGTGGAAGAGGTAGCGGGTTGCCGGTACTCAACAAGCTGCTGCCCCTTATTTGATACGCTATCGATCCCGTTTCGGTTCTCTCTCGGTAGTGTGTCGCCAGTCTGATTTGGGGTCTTCACAGCTACCGTAACCGTATCAATTGCGACTGAACCTTTCCGTACGGTCTGCTTGTGCGTATAAGCCCCGAACGCATTCACGAGCGCATTCGCCATCTGGGCGATAGAGGCATCTTGATTCAAGAATCTCTCCTCCTCGGGATTAGAGATGAATCCCATTTCAAAGAGGACGGACGGGCAAGCAGTCTTGAGCAGCACCCAGAAAGAAGCCTGCTGGACTCCCCTATCAGAGCGGTTGAGATGTCCGACGAATCGTTTCTGTATCTGCTCAGCAAACTGCAGGGATTGATCCATGAAACTATTCTGCATCAATTCGAACATGATGTAAGAGTCGATTGAATTGGGGTCGAATCCCTGATAGGTGGTTTTATAATCCGCCTCCAGTTTCATCACGGCATTCTCGCGCATCGCGACGTCCAGGTTTTTCTCCATTTTCTCCGTACCGAGGATGAAGGTCTCTACACCCTTGGCGTCTTTGGACGGCGAAGCGTTGGCATGGATAGAGATGAATAAGTCAGCATTATTCTTGTTCGCTATATCCGCACGTGTCTGCAAAGGGATGAAGACGTCCGTCTCCCGGGTGTACACCACTTTTACATCCGGATATTGCTCTGCGAGCAATTCCCCCATTTTAAGTACCAGAGCGAGGTTCAGATCCTTCTCCATGGAGAATTTTCCCACCGCGCCCGGATCCTTTCCGCCATGCCCGGCATCAAGTACCACCGTATAATTCGTCTCTGCCACCATCGGCAAAGCAAGAAGAGCTATCAAAAATACACATATGCTTTTTCGCATTCCAAACCAATTTACATAATTTTCCGCTGCAAAGTTACAACTTTTTTTGCATATATGCAAGATTTATACCAAATAAAGACAGATTTTGCATTTTTTCTTGCATAATTCATTTTTTTTTTGTACCTTTGCGCGGTATTTTGGATTTATATGCAGAAAAGTGAATTCACACCGGAAGAGGACCTGATGATTCGTCAGGAGTTTGAGGCGCTGCTCGACGACTATGCCCATACTCTCCACAGCCAAAAAGTGGAGCTCATCACGCATGCATTCAATTTTGCGTACAAGGCGCACTACGGTGTGCGCAGGTTAAGCGGCGAACCGTATATCATGCACCCGCTTGCCGTAGCGCGTATCTGCGTAAGACAAATCGGTCTGGGTAGTACCAGCATCTGTGCGGCGCTACTGCATGACGTAGTAGAAGATACCGATTATACCGAGCAGGACATTGCCGGTCTTTTCGGAGACAAGATCGCTCAGATCGTAGGCGGTCTGACGAAGATCAGCGGCGGCGTGTTCGGTCCGCAAGCGAGCGAGCAGGCGGAGAACTTCCGCAAGTTGCTGCTAACCATCAGCGACGATATCCGTGTGGTACTCATCAAGATAGCCGACCGGTTGCACAACATGCGTACCTTGGGTTCGCAGCCCAAAGACAAACAATACAAGATCGCCGGCGAGACCCAATATATCTATGCCCCGCTGGCTCACCGTCTGGGTCTATTCCCCATCAAAACGGAGTTGGAGGATCTCAGTTTCAAATACGAGCACCCCGAGACATGGCAGGAGATACACGACAAGCTCGAAGCCATCAAGGGCAGCAAGCTGGAGGACTACGAGGCCTTCTCCGCTCCTATCCGTGAGCGGCTGGAGAGCATGGGCTACACCTTCACAATGAAAGCCCGCATCAAATCGGTCTATTCGATTTGGAAGAAGATGGTAAGGCAGCAATGCGCCTTCGAGGACGTATATGACCTGATGGCGGTGCGAATCATCTTCACGCCCAACGAGTCGATGAGCGAGAAAGACCAGTGCTGGATGATATACTCCGCTATCACGGAGATCTACCGTCCACATCCGGAGCGCATCCGCGACTGGATCTCCACACCGAAAGCGAACGGATACGAAGCCTTGCATGTGACCGTGATGGGCAAGAACGGCGAATGGGTGGAGGTACAGATCCGCACCGACCGGATGCACGAGATAGCCGAACACGGTTATGCAGCCCATTGGAAATACAAGACCGGCGAGAGCGACGACGGGTTGGACAAATGGATTCAGGAGATCAAGGAAGTGTTAGCCCACCCGGACAAAGACGCGATGGAGTTTCTCGGCACTTTCAAACTCAATCTCTTTGCCCAAGAGGTATTCGTTTTCACGCCGAAGGGTGAGATCAAGACCCTGCCCCAAGGCGCGACGGTATTAGACTTCGCTTTCCTGCTCCACTCGGAGTTGGGCGAACATTGTATCGGCGCGAAAGTGAACCACTCGCTGGTGCCCATGTCGTACCAGTTACGCGGCGGAGACCAGATTGAGATATTAACCTCGAATAGCCAGCATCCTCAGCGCGAATGGCTACACATGGTGACCACCGCGCGAGCCAAGAACGGACTGAACCAATATTTCCGCCGCGAAGAGAGACACTATATCAAGCACGGAGAGAAATTAGTGGAAGACGCAATCCAGATGGATAAAGACCTGACGGAGAACCGCGATTTGGTTTTGGCACAGTTATTGAACTACTATGATCTGACGCAACCCAATGAGTTGTATGAGCAGGTGGGACAAGGCTCTATCCGGCTGGATAATATCCACGAAATCGTCTTCCCCAGACGCAGCTGGCGCGAATACATCCCGTTTATCGGAAAGACAAACCCCACCCCGACCCTCCCCACAAAGGAGGGCGAAAAGGAGATCGTGAAGCCGAAGAAAGGCCCGCACACGATTGTCCTGACGGACGAGAACTTAGGGAAAGAGTACATGCTGAGCCACTGCTGCCACCCAATCCCGGGAGACGAGGTTCTGGGTTACCTCGACGAGAAAGGAATGATGCAGATCCACAAAGTGGACTGCCCCGAGGCTGCGCTGCTGAAGACCAGTTACGGCAAGCGGCTGTACTCCGCGACATGGAATACCCACCGCGTACAATCGTTTGTAGAGACAATCGAGTTGAAAGGAATAGACAAATTCGGTGTGTTCATCCAAGTGCTGCAAGCCATCACAACGGATTTCCATATCAACATGCGCGCCATCAACATCTCCTCCGAAGACGGGATCTTCAAAGGCACAATGGAGATATATGTATATGACCGCTCGGAGCTGAACGAATTGCTCAAAGCGCTCCGCAAAATAGACAACATTAAAGAAGTAAAACGGATTGATAATTTAGTATGAAAAAGATTTTCAGTACTCTCTGCATGGCTCTTGTAGCAGTAGCCATGATGGGTCAAAACCCTGTAATCACTTTTGTAAAGACCGAGCATGATTTCGGTAAAATCAACGAAGCCGACGGACGTGTCTCCACCGTCTTTGAGTTTAAGAACGAGGGTATGGCTCCTCTGATCCTGAGCAATGTGCGCGCATCCTGCGGTTGCACCACTCCGACTTGGACGAAAGAGCCGATTGAGCCGGGCCAGACAGGCAGTATCACCGTGACTTACAACCCCAACGGCCGTCCTGGAAAGTTCCAGAAGACAGTGACCATCACATCGAACGCCAGCGAACCCACCAAGCGCGTGTATATCAAAGGTGAAGTGATACCGAAGCAAGCCAAACCTGTAAACAAATACACGATTGCAGTAGGTGACATGAGTATGAAGAGCCTCGTGCTCGATTTAGGTACCATCAAGAAAGGCGAAATGGGCAAAGGCGAGTTGGAATACACCAACCTGACGAAAGAGGATCACTCTGTAGAATTAGCAACCAGCGGTATGGATACCTATCTGATTAATCAGGTAACCCTGCCGGCCGTTAAGCCGAACGAGATCGGTAAATTTATTTTCGCTCTCGACACCAAAGCAGCCAAACTATACGGTCCGATGGAGGTATATGCCTACGTGGTAGTAGACGGAAAGAAGAATATCTCCGAGCCCTACAAACTGACCATTAAGGCCAATATCGTAGAGGATTTCAGCAATCTGAGCGTAGAGGAGAAACAGCAGGCTCCGATCATGGAGGTGCCGGCAGAGTTCAATGCAGGCAAGATAGCCAAAGGCAAGAATCTGAAGTTCTACTTCCCGATTAAGAACAGCGGAGCTAACCCGTTAGAGATACGCCGCGTCTATAGTTCGGATAAGAGTTTGAGTTTCAAAACCCCGAAAGCCATCAAAACGGGCAGAAAAGGTAATATCGGTATGGAAATCAACACCAAAGGTCTCCAGGCCGGCAATTATACCCGCGAGATTGTAGTCATCACCAACGACTACGCCAACTCTATCAAACGTATCAAAGTTAACTTCGTAGTAGAGTGATAGACCATCCAGAAAATAGCGACGAGTTCAAAGGACTGACGGTTAACGCAGGTGTAGAGAACCTGCCATCCGTCAATCCTTATGCCACCTTCCGCCGTAAAAAGACAGTGCTTACCCCCGAAGCGTACTTCGAGGGTATCCGTCGTGGGGACATGACCATTTTAAGCCAGGCAGTAACGCTTGTGGAGAGCAATCTGCTCGCCGACCAAGCTATTGCACAGAAGGTGATTGAGTTATGTCTACCTTATGCCGGGAACTCTATTCGTGTAGGTATCACAGGTGTACCGGGCGCCGGCAAATCGACCTTCATTGAAGCGCTGGGTATCGAACTATGCAACCGAGGCAAACACTTGGCAGTACTCGCTATCGACCCCTCGAGCGAACGAAGCAAGGGTTCCATTTTAGGCGACAAGACACGTATGAATGAGTTGTCCGTCAAGTCGAATGCCTTTATCCGTCCCAGTCCATCAGCCGGTTCATTAGGAGGCGTGGCCCGCAAGACACGCGAGACCATCGTGCTATGCGAAGCAGCTGGTTTTGACACGATACTGCTGGAGACCGTAGGTGTTGGTCAATCTGAGACAGCAGCACACTCGATGGTAGATTATTTTCTGCTGCTGCAAGTAACCGGTACAGGCGATGAACTACAAGGCATCAAACGAGGTATCATGGAGATGGCCGATGGTATTGCCATCAATAAATGCGATGGTAATAATATTGAACGTGCGCGCGTTGCGCGCGTGAGCTTCAAGAATGCTCTGGCGCTCTTCCCACCATCAGAATCAGGTTGGCAGCCCGATGCCATTTGCTGCTCTTCCATTGATCACAGCGGCGTAATGGAGGTATGGGAGAATATCGAAGAGTATATCGCCTTCACGAAGAAGAACGGTTTCTTCGAAGCCCACCGTACCGAGCAAGCCAAATACTGGATGTACGAGACGATTAACCAAGCGCTTTTGGATGGTTTTTACAAGAACGAACAGATGGAGCACCAGATCGAAGTGGCAGAGCGACAAGTACTCAACAACGAGATCAGCAGTTTCGTAGCTGCACACAATTTACTAACCGAATATGGCAGGACAAAGCAAAAATAACAAACGCCCCCAACCGGCCACCATCATCAAAGTGGGAGCCAACGAAATGGGCAAACTTCCTCCTCAAGCTCAAGAGCTGGAGGACTCCGTTTTGGGTGCCATCATGATCGAAAAAGATGCTTACGGGACTGTGGCGGACTTGCTGCGTCCCGAAGTATTCTACAAAGACCAGAACCGACTCGTCTATGAGGCTATCCGGGAATTGGCGGTTAAAGATCTGCCTATTGATATCTTGTCGGTAGGAGAGAAAATGCGCTCCATGGGCACGTTGGAGAAGGCTGGCGGCGCCGTTTATCTGGCGGATTTAACACGTCGTGTGGCTTCTACAGCTCATTTGCGCTACCATGCAGAGATTATATCCAAGAAAGCTACGGCTCGCGATATCATAGCCCTTGCAGCCCAGATAGAAGAGAAAGGTTTCGATGAGACTCAGGATATTGACGAACTGATGCAGGAGGCAGAATCAGGCATCTTTGAGATCTCCCAACGCGCGCAGAAGCGCGACGTGACGCAGATAGATCCCGTGATAGAAGAAGCCTTCGCCCGCATGGAGAAAGCTGCAAAAAACACCGGTTCTATCAGCGGTATTCCATCCGGTTTCCACGCATTGGATAAGATTACCTCGGGCTGGCAGACCCCCGACCTCATCATCATCGCCGCCCGTCCTGCAATGGGTAAGACCGCTTTTGTACTCTCTATGGCCAAGAATATGGCCGTTGATCGCGAGATACCGGTAGCTATCTTCTCGCTGGAGATGAGTAACGTGCAGCTCGTCAACCGTCTGATCATGAATGTGTGCGAGATAGAGGGCGACAAGATCAAGACCGGCAAAATGAGCAAAGAGGACACGAAGCGCCTCAACACAAAGATCAACATCATGAAGGGCAAACCGCTCTATCTGGACGACACCCCTTCCCTCTCGATCTTCGAGTTACGCTCCAAAGCGCGTAAGTTAGTGCGCGAAAAAGGTATTCGGATGATCATCATCGACTACCTGCAGCTCATGAACGCCCAGGGTTCTTCATTCGGCAGTCGCGAACAAGAGGTAAGTATCATCTCCCGCAATCTCAAAGCGCTCGCTAAAGAGTTGGATATCCCAATTATCGCTCTATCGCAATTGAACCGAGGTGTAGAAGCACGTCAGGGAGTAGAAGGCAAGACGCCGCAGTTGAGTGATTTGCGTGAGTCCGGTGCTATCGAGCAGGACGCCGACATGGTATGTTTTATCCATCGGCCGGAGTACTACCATCTCTACAACGACGACAAGACCGGTAAGGACCTGCGCGGATTGGCACAAATTATCGTAGCCAAACACCGTAACGGTGCTACCGACAGCATATGGCTTCGTTTCCGTGGCAAATATGCGAAATTCCAAAATGAAGACGAGGCCATAGATCCGGACGAAATAGGAGGTCCGACAAACGCAGAGAGCGTCTCCATCCAGTCCAGCATGAATAGTGATTTAGGCGCCGTATCTTTCGGGCAACAAATGAGTCCCGATGGCGCATCTATCAACGGATTAGGAGAAGATCTAAGTCAATATCAATTATAGATAAAAGTCGAAAGATAAAAGCACATGAAAAGAACAGTAATTATAGATGCGTTGAAGCGCACCGATTTTGGAGCAGAAATTAATGTACGCGGCTGGGTTCGCAGCCGTCGCGGCAATAAGAATGTCTCGTTCATTGCCCTGAACGATGGCTCTACCATAAAGAATATCCAGATCGTAGTGGATTTGGAGAAATTCAGCGAGGAGCAACTGAAACCGGTTACAACGGGTTCTTGTATCTCCGCCACCGGTATTCTTGTAGAGAGTCAAGGCGCAGGCCAAGCCGTTGAGATCCAGTTGACAGCACTGGAGGTTTACGGAACCGCCGACCCTGAGAAATATCCGCTGCAGAAGAAAGGTCTCTCGATGGAATTTCTCCGTACAGTAGCTCATCTCCGCCCAAGGACCAATACCTTTGGCGCTGTATTCCGCATTCGCCATAATATGGCAATGGCTATCCATACCTATTTCCACGAGCACGGCTATTTCTATTTCCATACGCCACTCATCACAGCCAGCGATTGCGAAGGTGCAGGCCAGATGTTCCAGGTGACAACCAAGAACCTCTATAACCTCAAGTATGACGAGAACGGACAGATAGACTATAGCGACGATTTCTTCGGCAAACAGGCGGCCTTGACCGTCAGCGGCCAACTTGAAGGCGAATTAGGCGCCATGGCACTCGGTAAAATCTACACTTTCGGTCCTACTTTCCGTGCAGAGAACAGCAATACGCCGCGTCACTTGGCAGAGTTCTGGATGATTGAACCCGAAGTAGCGTTTATCCAGAAGGACGAGTTGATGGATCTGGAAGAGGATTTCATCAAATACTGTGTTCGTTGGGCGTTAGACCACTGTATGGACGATCTGGAATTTCTGAACCAGTTTGTGGACAAAGGCCTGATTGAACGTCTGCGGTCCGTAGTGGACACCGAATTTATCCGTTTGCCGTACACAGAAGGTATTCGCATTCTACAGGAGGCTATCAAAAACGGCAAGAAATTTGAATTCCCATGCAACTGGGGCGATGACTTGAGTTCCGAGCATGAGCGTTTCCTTGTAGAAGAACACTTCAACAAACCGGTTATTATGACCGACTACCCAAAGGATATCAAAGCATTCTATATGAAAATCAACGAGGATGGCAAGACCGTGCAAGGAACCGATGTACTTTTCCCGCAGATAGGTGAGATTATCGGTGGCAGCGTGCGCGAGGAGAGTCTCGAATTGCTGAACGCAGAGATTGAACGCCGCCATATACCGATGAAAGATATGTGGTGGTATCTCGACACCCGCCGTTTCGGCTCGGCACCTCACGCAGGTTTCGGTCTCGGTTTCGAGCGCCTTATGCTCTTTGTCACCGGAATGCAGAACATACGCGACGTCATCCCGTTCCCGCGTACACCGAAGACCGCAGAGTTTTAAGAGCAGAAAATCAGAATAGAAGAAAAAATCCATAAAAACACTAACAAACAATCGTATGAGAAACAAACTCTTTTCACTGATGTGTGTGCTTGCTATCAGCTTAAGTTCATGGGCACAGACATCACTCAAGGGACGAGTGATTGACGAAGCGACCCAGACTCCTGTCGTCGGCGCCAAAGTGACACTCGCAAATCAAAACATCTCTACTACGACCAATGCAGCCGGGGAGTTCTCACTGCTCTATCTGGAGGCTACGGACGAAGAGGTGCTCATCGAAGCAGACGGTTATGTAGCCGGTCTCGAGTTAATCACCTTGCAGGCGGATCAATCCAATACGATGGATGACATCGCTCTGCAGCAGGACATCGTCACTCAGGCACAGGACGAGATTTTGCTCAATCTAACAGAAGAAGAGATGACAGATGATGAAGGTCGCTCGCAATCACAGGCATCCTCTTCTTCCGCTTCCACCGATGTATTCAATTCGAACACCTCTTTCGCCTGGTCCACAGCGCGCTATCGTAACCGAGGCTATCAGTCGAACGTAGAGAACTACTACATCGAGGGATTGAACTTCAGTTCGCAGGAACGCGGTCAGTTCAACTACTCTGCCATGGGCGGTCTGAACGACGCGAGCCGCTACAAAGAGGTGCTTAATCCTATTGAGGCAACTAACTTCACCTTCGGTGGTTTAGGGCAATCAACCAACTACCTGATGGGTGCGAGCCGCTATGCGCAAGGATGGAAAGTAGGCGTAGCCGGTACGAACCGCAACTACAAAGCGCGTGTGAATGCCACCTATGCCAGCGGCGTACTACCAAGCGGATGGGCTTTTACCGCTCAACTGGCATACCGTTTCTCTCCCTACGTGGACAACAAAGGAATTATCGGAGAGGGTATTAAATACTACTCGCTGGGTTATTTCTTCACAGCAGAGAAGATATGGGAAAACAAGCGCCTGAAACTGATAACTTTCGGTGCTCCTACCGAGCGTGGTCAAAACGCAGCGGTAACACAAGAGGTGTACGACCTAACCGGTTCGAACAACTACAACCCATATTGGGGTTATCAGAACGGAAAGGTACGCAACTCCCGTATCGTCAAGTCCTATGATCCGACTGTGATTGCTGCATTTGAATATAACATCGATGAACAACAGAAGATGAAAGTGGCAGCCGGATACCATTATTCATGGTATTCCAATTCGGCACTTAATTTCTACAATGCTCCCGACCCTCGCCCGGACTATTACCGCAACCTGCCTTCTTTCATGTGGGACGGCCAGATAGCGAATCCGAATAGCGAGACTTCCGCGGGACAACTCTTCGACGAGAACGGCCAGCACTATCCCTGGGGTCTGTTTATTGGCGAGGACATGAAGGGCAACAGCCTTGGTTCCGGTTTCATCGGGCATGACGGCAATCTTGTAGGTCCTTCCGTTAACAAAGAGCAATACAACGCTCTCGTTGATCTCTGGAAGGCACGCGACAACAAGACCACTCAGATAGACTGGGAGAATATCTATGCATCTAACTACGCAAACAACGCGACCAACCCGAACGGTGCGGCACGCTATATTCTGGAGCGTCGGCATAATGATATCCAGGAAGCCAATGCTTCTTTCAACTATGTAAACACCAAGTATGATCATCTCAAGATGATGCTTGGCGTAGAGGCTAAATACTCGCAAGGTATTCATTATAAGACTATTGACGATCTTCTCGGGGGAAATCAATGGCTGGATGTAGATGCCTTCGCAGACCGTGATATCAAGGAATTGGCCTCCAACAGCGGTTTTACGCAGGAAGATATTGCTAACGTCCGCAAGAACGAGATTGCCGGTAATTACGACCAAGTAGTGAAAGCTAACGGTCGCCGTTTCGGTTATGATTACCGCATCAATATGGAGAATATCAAGGCATGGTTTCAAAATGAATGGTCGTTCAACGAAGTAGATTTGTATTATGCGCTGGCGTTTGAGTACAACTCGATGCAGCGTACGACCAACATGCTCAACGGCCGTGCATGGTATCTGACGAAAGTAGCGGAAGAGCGCGCTATCGGCAACGGAGATATGCGTTACCTCTATTACGGCCATAAATCCTATGATATCATCAAGGCCGCAGAGGCAGCCGGCAACCTGAAAGCCGGAACGACCTATGTAGGCGATGCACACTACTTCCTTGATCCCGCGTTCAAGTTTGGTGTAACGTATAAAATCAACGGACGTAACCGTTTGAAACTCAACGCTATTGCAGAAACTCGTGCGCCTTACGCCCGCGATGCTTATATCTCGCAGCGCGTACACGATCGCGTAGTAAGCAATATCTATCGGCATGACAAAGCCAAGAGTCTAATCGATTTCTATGCCGCCAGCGAGAAAGTGGCCTCAGCGGACCTCACCTATGAATTCAACTACCCGATTATCCGCGGCCGTGTTACCGGATTCTTCACACAGAGTTGGAACGGTACCGAGTTAAACGGCTACTATGATGACGAGGCACGTACGTTCGTCAACCAGGCTCTCACCGGCATTGACAAACGTTACATGGGTATAGAGGCTGCAGCAGCTGTCAAACTCGGCACATACTTCACCCTTACCGGTGTGGCTTCTGTAGGCGACTATCGCTATACGAGCGATGCCAAAGCCATCCAGTCGGCAGAGAACGGAATGCCAATGACTCAGGACCAGACATCCAAAGCTCTTGTCTTCGAAACCGAGGACAAAGTGCTGTTGAAGGGTCTCAAGTTATCTACCGGACCGCAAGTGAACGCATCTCTCAAACTCTCGTTCTTCCATCCGAAGATGTGGTTTGCAGATGTAACTGTCAGCTACCACGACTGGAACTACCTCTCTGTGGCTCCAAGCCGCAGAATGCAGGGGCTCTACACGGGCACACGTACCGATGGTACGGCCGTTAATGGCTGGTTCGGAGACGAGAATGCTAACGCCATCCAGACGACGGACAACCAGATGCTCCGCTGGGATTTCGATGCCGACGGCAATGTGGTGTATGAAAACGCCGTATTGGACGCCAACGGTGTTCCAGTACTCAAATATCCGTACAACATCATGACTATGCAGGAGAACCTGGCAGCGACCAACCCGCTCAACCGCTTCCTGATCGATGCCTCTGTCGGCAAACTGCTGTACTTGCCGAACAGGCAATCTCTCTCTATCAACCTCAGCGTAACGAACCTTACAAACAACACGCATTTCAAGACCGGCGGTTATCAACAAGCCCGTTTGCCGCGTGCCGTACGTCAGGGAGAGAAAGATTACCAGAACTCAGTTATCACCGCTAACGCATGGAAATACCCGTCCAAGTACTACTATGCATGGGGCGTTAACTTCTTCTTAACCGTAACGTATAAATTCTAAGCACTATGAAGACTTTGAAATATAGTTTGTACTTTGTACTTTGTTGCTTCGTTCTTCTTTTCGCAGCTTGCGAACCGAAGGGATTGAAGCAAGAAGATGTATTCATTCAAGAAGGCGCGCTCGAAGAGATGCTCGCAGCTGAGAATCCCGAAGGCTACAAGATCTATGCGCTCAATGAATTTCTGGATACTTTCATGACAGAACAAGGCAATTTCGCCTCCGACACATGTCCCTACCGCGAACGTTCCTACGATGCTGCACATGATTTGTATCTGTACTCGGTGGATACGCTGCCTACCAATGGTAAGGGTATTTATATCCGAGGCCGTGTTACTACGGACGACTATGCCGGTAATTTCTACAAATCGCTGGTGATCCAACAGATTGTAGATGACCAACAGCAGAACCTTCGTATATCGGTAGATCTCGGCTCCGGCGGCGGTATGTATCAGATGGGTCAGGAGATCATCATTCGCTGCAACGGTCTGGCAGTAGGTCGTTATGCGAACCAGCCGCAACTCTGCGTACCATCCTACAATAATAATATCTATGCGATGAATGCATCGCAGAAAGTAGGTTGGTGTCCGGGGCGTATTCCGAACCCTGTTTTCCGCCGTGCAACACGTATGATTGGCACACCGGATACAACAAAACTCCAATATGACGAACTGACCCTGGCGGAGTTGTTTGAAGAACTACCACTCAAACCGACTACCGATGCAGCCGGAATGGATAAGGTGCGCAAGGCAGACGGTCGTTTGGTACGTATCAAGAATGTACATTTCACCGGCGAATTTGATGACAATGGTACATTAGCCAAATGTGATACGCTGCATCCGGATAGTTCGTCCAACGCCAATGTCTTTGCTCCGACCACCAATAATATCGGGTACCCGCAGAGCCGTGTGATTGCTCATGGCTCCCAAAAAATGATGTGCTCCTGCTCCGAGTATGCCAAGTTTGCCTACTATTACATACCTGGTGCAGACCGGCACGGTGTGGCGGATTGCCCGCAATATAGCGGCACAGTTACCGGTATTTTAGGCTGGTATCTGGACAAGGCCTCCGACATGGCCACCAATAAACTGGATGGCTACGAGTGGTCTGTTACTCCGCGCGGCATTCCGGGCATCGGAGTGGCGGATATCCAAATGGTCAACGATCATGACGACCCATGGATTCCGAAAGAGTTTGATCCGAAAGACTATCAATAATCCATGAACTGGCTGGATGTCATATTACTCCTGCCGCTTCTTGTAGGCCTCGTCAGAGGCTTAATGCGCGGGCTTATCTCCGAGGTCATTGCCATTGCGGTAGTGATCCTCGGAGTAGTCGGCGCCCGATTTGCAGCACCGCCTTTCTCCGAATGGCTATTACATCAGTTTGCCTGGCCGCAAGGGGTATGCGATGTGGTAGCTTACACCCTAATATTTTTAGCGATTGCCATTCTCCTCTCTATCTTAGCGAAAGGTCTGACGCGGTTTATGCGTGCGATTCATCTGGGTTGGGCTAACAGGCTCGCCGGTGGTCTATTCGGCATCTGCAAATACGGAGTACTGGTGCTCATCGTCGTTTTTATCATGGATAAGACCAACGAGTCGTTCCACTATCTCGATGATGCACCGGTAGTGAAGACATCGGTCGTGTACCCCCAAATGGTCAAAGCCACGCATGCTTTACTATCTATCTCTCGGAAGTAACATCGGCGAGCGGGAGCAAATGCTCCGCGAAGCCGTACGCCTCATAGAGCAGCAAATAGGAAATATTCTACGCTGCTCTTCTTTTTATTATTCTGAGCCGTGGGGATTTGATAGCAAGCATGAGTTTTGCAATCTCTGCTGTGCATTGGAGACGGCTAAATCTCCACTTGAAGTACTCCGCCTCACGCAAGCCATCGAGCGCCAACTCGGGCGCTCCAAGAAATCTGTTAACGGCCACTATGCCGACCGCACGATGGACATTGATCTTATCCGTACTTTCGACGACGAGGGCAAGGAAATAATTATCAATTTTCAATTTTCAAATTTCAGTTTGATACTCCCCCATCCTCTCTGGCAACAGCGCGATTTCGTCCGTATTCCTCTTCAGGAAATATTCTTATCATAACCCTTCTTTTGGCATGATATTTGTCCTAAAAGTGCGGACTAAATACTATGCCCCAAAATCGCCTCATAATAATATCGCTGTTTCTGGTCCTTTTTCTGCCCTTGTCGGCGAAGAAGCGGCCGACTGTGCCTGATTCGCTACGCTCGCTCACGATAGACGTGCACGGCGTTTCTATTACTATGCAACGGGTGGAAGGCGGTTCGTTTGTGATGGGTGCTACTTCGGATCAGTACGACCGCGACACCTATACCGACAAGCCTGCGCATCTTGTTTTTCTTTCTCCCTATTATATCGCTACTACGGAGGTGACCAACCATCTCTGGCGTACGGTGATGAACGAGCGCGAGATGCTCGATCTATCCGGCTATCCGGAGCACCCTGTTTCCTTCGTTTCCTGGCACCAAGCGCAAGAGTTTATCCGGCGGTTGGACAGTATAACCGGCATGCCTTTCCGGCTTCCCACCGAGGCGGAATGGGAGTTTGCGGCGCGCGGAGGAGAACAAACGAAGCATTTCCGTTTTGCAGGGTCCAACGAAGCAGATACAGCGGGATGGCTCTTCCCTGTTGCCGGGCAATGGACGCATCCCGTAGCGCGCAAACAGCCGAACGAAATCGGGCTATACGACATGACGGGTAATGTAGCCGAATGGTGTCAGGACCTCTATGGCCCGTATGAGTTATCCACGCGCCCTGATCCTTGCGGCGCAGACACCGGTTCTTTCCGCGTTGTGCGTGGCGGAAGCTATGATAACTGTATCGCCAACAGCCATCTGTCGGTGCGATGTTGGTACGAGCCGGAGACTTCTGTCGGATATATAGGTTTCCGCGTGGCAATGACGCTGCCGAACGAACCGACGAAGCAGGTTGTACCGGACGAACAGGAACTGACCAGGAAGGTTCGTCTCAAAGGCCGCAGACTGCATTTTACCCTGGTACCGGGCGACGAACCCTATTATATCTCCGAGGAGGTGAGTGCAGCATTATGGAAAAAGATTACAGGCTTTAACCCGCCCGAAAAGGAACACGGAATAGCCATCGGCATGTCCCCACAAGAGCGCGTCCGCTTTGCGGAACTATGCAGCCGCATAGCCGATAAACCGCTTTCTGTTGCCACCTTAGCTGAAGTAGATAGTGCGTTAGCCAAGGGAGTTATTGCGCCGCCCAAGCAGCCCAAACGCCAGCGCTCCGTGCGGGCGACCCAACGCAGCAGAAAGACCCGCGAGAAACTCTCTCCATGGGCTGAACTCATCGGCGTCAAAATCAAGCAACACGACGATCCTATCTTGCAGGACTTCAAAGGCGATGCCAACGAAAAACTCCCGCTACGCCTGGTATTGAGATAGTCACGGGATACAAAAATCACCAGAAAAACGGGAAATGAAAATTAAAAAAGTGGCAAAAATGCCACTTTTTTAATTTCTTATAAATCATTGAAATACATATAGTTGCAGCGATTTATAAGTAACAAAGTCTAGGATACCTCTACAATGCCCTTTTTGCGCTCTCAGCGCGCCTCTTATTTTACCCCATTTTGCTTAGATTTTTTCAGTTTTTTTATGTATTTAAAATCGGTAATTTGGCGCAATTATGTTCGGCAGTTTGGAAGGTAATTCTGGTGGGAAGATGGCGCATTTTTATTTGGGAACTTGGCTATAAGATACTTGCAGTAATGTCTTCTGCTTCGGGGAGATTGAGTTTCTGACGGACTTGGGTCTTGCGCTGGTAGATGGTTTGGAGACTTTGACGAGTGAGCATGTTGATCTCCTTGGTGGAGAAATCGGCTTTGAGCAAACAACAGAGTTGCAGTTCCTTTTCGTTCAACCCATCTTTGTATTTGTCCCTAAGACGTGTATAGAAGCCGTCATATACCAGATCAATGGTTTTGTAAATGCTTGGCCAGTCGATGAGGGCATTGGCGGTTTCCTCGTTCAATGCCATGAGACGCGCAAGCAGTTGTTGGTTGGCTTCGGTGGGTGTTCCGGCAATCGTTTTGATGACACCCAATTGCTGCAACATCAGTTTGCGCACACTTTCCTTATCGTCCGGTTTATCTGCTGACGCCAACATGTTACGCAGGGTCTCAATCTCTTCTTCTTTCTCCAACAGCAGCCGTTTGCGGCGGCGATACAGATAGACGAATAATAGGATTCCGCCCAAAGTTACAAAGAACAGCATAATTATCACAATCATCTGCCGTTGGCGGCTGATGGTCAGGTACAGATTACGTTCACGCAAGTCACTCATAGAACGCTCTTTGGCTTCTGCTACGCGGTAACGGATATAGTCCTTCTCCGACCAGTGGTTATGGTATTGTACCAGCGGGAAAAAATGATACGCTCCCTTTTGTGCATACTCCAGCACTTGTCGGTGCGCTAAGAATGCCGCTTCTGTAGCCGGGTCAAACTCCGAAGACTCTTTGTATTTCGCAAACAACTCTTCCGCCTCGCGCATATACCGCTCAGCACGCTGTTTGTTACCCTTGTTCAGCCATAAGTGTGACAACGAATAGAGACTCTCCACCTGCAACCAATTGCCAGCCGCACGGTACTGCTTCGTCAGTACTTCCTGCATTCGGATAGCACGGTCAGTTTGTCCTATTTCGCCTAACAGGTCAGCATAATTACGGCGAACCACATTGACAATAAACGCTGAGTCCGCAGCTTGTGCAATCGCTTTCTCAAAGCAC
>OCTX012260821.1_pt1 | contig 24622 bp, 17 predicted proteins | sample 1539691 | NCBI WGS metagenome assembly OCTX01 (sample SAMN02144231, study PRJEB22623) | gut metagenome | biome: sheep rumen | host: Ovis aries | place: New Zealand
AACGCCCCTCGCCTCGAACTCCATCTTCACCATCGGATTCCCGAAGAGATAAATGCGCTTCCCCGGATACTTCCGTTTGAGATAATCCACCGTCGCGTGTCCGGAAGTGATCAGCTGCTTCTCCGGGTCGATGACAAGCCCCATATTAAGAAGCTTTTCAACATAGATCGACGCGCTCTTGGAGGAATTATTGGTCATAAAGCAGTACTTTCTGCCCGTTGCCGTCAACTTCGCCAGAAAGTCCTTGGCTCCGTCGATCCAGAGATTATCCAGATAAACTGTGCCGTCCATGTCCAGACAGAAATTCCTGATCCGCGGAATGATTCCCCCGGGATCACAGTTCACGCGATATTCTGTTCTCACCATGTCCCGCTCCGGCATCCCTCTCCGCGCCTCCTGCTGTCCATTATACTGTATCTCAATCAATTTTTCACAAATGGCTTTCCGAAAACACCTGTTTCCGGCCCGCATTTATAAAATGCCGCCCAGCCGGGCTGCTGCGCTGTGATCTCGATCCTGTCCGATCCGAAAGGCTTCTGCAGGGACAGCTTCCAGGCATGAAGCCCCATCGCTTCCTGAGAGATCCCGTTTCCGTACAGAGGATCTCCCACAAGGGGATGACCGATCCGGGCCATGTGAACCCTGATCTGATGTGTCCTTCCGTGCTCGATCCGGCAGGCCAGCAGTGTCCTCGGCCCGCCCTTCGGACCTTCCGTCTCTGCCAGTACTCTGTAAAAAGTCCGCGCAGCCTTTCCGTCCGGCGCGCAGATCATAAGGTGGGAGCCTGGCGCCTCTCTGCGGAGCGGGAAGTCCACAACACCCTCCGGCAGTTCAAATCGTCCTTCCGCAAGGGCCAGATAGAGCTTGATCAGTCTTCCGTCCTCCCTCTGCCTCTGGATCATTGCCGCCGCTTCCGAATTCCGGGCAAAAGTCACAATACCCGAGGTCTCCCTGTCCAGTCTTCCGGTCACCCGCATATCCATCGCAGTGCCTGTTCCGCCCAAATGCGCCGCTGCCTGATTGGCGAGCGTATCGCTGTAATGTCCGGGAGAGGGGTGACAGACCATACCTGCCGGTTTATTGACGATCAGCAGATCGCTGTCCTCATACAGGACCTGCAGAGGATATTCTGCCAATTCCGGAGCCGGCGCCTCCCAGATTTTGCCCGGCTTTCCGCCTTCCGTATCCCTTCTAAGGACCTGCTCCGTAAGCCCGATCGTCAGGAATTCTCCTTCCATGAGGACATGGCTGACATAAACCTTCTCCCCATCGACGCGGATTCCCTCCTCCTGGAACTTGAGTCTGCTGATCTGATGCCCTGAGAAAGAAAGCTCCTCCTGCAGGAACTGCCTGACGGATCTTCCTGCCATCTCCCGCGTCACTGTAAATTCGAGCCTGCGCTTCATGGGCAGCTCTCCCGGTCTTCCTGTTCATTGCGCGTCATCTCTGTATCGTCCTTCAGGATCACTTCCAGACAGTGATGCAGAAGCTGCGCCGTGATCCCCCAGATCACCCCGCCGCCGGTCTCATAGAAATAGAACCTGCGCGGAATGCTGTGCCAGGGGTAGTTCTTCCCGCCCGGCAGGAGCTCATAGGGGAAATCCTCCGGCGTCTTCACCACCATGGAAGCATCGCTGATCCGCGGCTTGTGGGAAACAAACCAGCTCAGGGGCACACAGAAGACCCTCTCAACTTCCTGCTTGGAGTAAGTTCCCTCATAATCGTGCAAAATACCGAGACAGGAGCTGATCTTCGCCCCGCCGGGGCCGGTCATGGCGTGCATCGGGGCGATCACCTCGATCTTCTCCCGGGGGATCAGCAGCTCCTCCGAAGTCTCTCTGACTGCCGCTTCCTCCGCGGACTCGTTCTCCTCGATCCTTCCGCCCGGAAAGCAGATCTCGCCGCCCTGCCGGATCCCCGACTGGCGGACTTCAAACAGGATGCCAAGCTCCCCGCCGGTCTCCACCAGCGGGATCAGGACTGCGTTCTTTCTTGAGACGGAACTGACCTCTTCTATTGTCCGTCCGGCAATATTACTGCGGATCTTCTCCATCTGTGTCATCTGTTTTGCCGTCCCCGATCACAATTCCTTCTTCCAGCGCTCTTCTGGCGAGTTCTTCCATAAACAGCGCCTTTTCGTTATCCGCTTCCGCCAACGGTGATTCACCTTCGTTCTCTTCTATCTGCTGCGCTTTCTGCGCTCTTACCGCCCGCACTCCGAGTCTGGCGTATTCCGCCGTCTTTTTGGCTTCATTGATCTTTCCCTTCAGTTCCATCAGTTTTTTGAAAACATCAGGGACGATCCCGTCTTTCTGCTCCATCTCCTCATAGAAAGCTCTGCCGCCGCTGGCAAAGAGTTTTTTGAGCACAGCGGACATCTCCGACTGCTGATCTTTGGGAAGGTCCCTCACCATCTGGATCGCATCCGCCAGATCTCTGAGGCTGATATCCTTCATATCCTTCACAGTGTCGGCTCCCAGCGCCTGCAGGATCCCGAAGATCTGATCCACAAAGATCCGGCGCGCTGCGTCGTCGACGTTCTCAAGCCACTCGCTCAGCACCTTTTCAAGATAAATACTGTCGCTTGACCTCTGTGTATTGATAAAGCTGTTTCCAAGCACCTCCCATGAGAGCGCGTCGTGCTGCATGATCCCTTTCCGGCTGCTCTTGACAACGATCGCGCTTCGTCCCGCGTTGAGCAGGCGCCCGATGATGGAGTCCTGAGGGATTATGTTGATCGTGCGGTCCATGATCTGTTGATATTCCGGCTTGGTTGTAACTTCATCCCGAAATCCCGGGGAGTCGTTGCAGTATACCTCCAGAATCTGCTTCTGGATCGCTTCTCCCGCGAAGGATGACGCGAATGCGGCAAAGTTTCCTCCCTTCGAGTGGCCTCCCACTCTCAGTTTCAGAGCCGTATCGCTGAAATTCTTCTTAAGATACTCGGCCGCAAGTTTCTGTCCCTCCGTCATGGACATAAAAGAGAGATTAAAGTCTTCCTTCCAGCCGACCAGAGTCTCATCGGTGCCGCGAAACGCCACATAAACCGTTCCGTCCTCAAGTTCAAACTGGACTGCAGACATCTGTGCCTCGGCGCTCTTGCTCACAAAATTGACATAACCGCACATCTTCGTGTTTCCAAACCGCTTGCTCTCCGCTACAGGTCTGAGCAGGAAAGGGGAAAGCTTGGAAAAGCTCTCTCTCTTTCTTATCTCTTCTTCGGTATGGATTTCCCAGTATCTGCGGCAGACGTCTTTGATCGGTATCGGGTAATCCCTGGACTCGAAGACGATATCGTCATAATCCACGTAAGCCATCTGCGCCAGTATCAGATTGTCGACTATATTGAAGGGATCCTTGTCAAAAGTCAGATCACCTCTCCATTTGAGGTAATCGTTCATATTACTCTTAAAATCCATAATCTGTTCCTTCCCGACGGATAAAGACCTCACGGAAAAACTATAAAGCCCATGTGTGTTAATAATGTGTATCCGGCCTCTATTTATCAAGTATAACCGAAAATCCCGCAAATAGTTACTCTGAACTACATTCGTCAAAAAGAAGCTGCGAAGCCTTGGAGGCACTTCCCCCATTTCTTCACAGCCTCTTTTGTGTCCGTTTTACTTACTTGATGATCCTTACTCTCCATACACTGGGGATCTGCGTTATTTTGTCCACCAGCTCCTGACTTACCGGCGCGTCCAGATCAAACATCGTGTATTCGACGTCTCCCTTGGATTTACTGGTCATCTCGGAGATGTTCACATCGCTTCCGCCGATCAGTGTCGTCAGGCGGTTGATCATATTGACCTTGTTCTCGTGGAAGATCGCGATGCGGCTCGCTGAGCGGCATACGCCCATGCTGCAGGCCGGATAGTTGACGCTGTTGCGGATGTTGCCGTTCTCAAGGTAATCCATGAGTTCCTCGGCCGCCATCACAGCGCAGTTGTCCTCGGACTCCTCTGTGGAAGCGCCCAGATGAGGCGTCGTGATGCAGCCCCTCACTCCGGCGACGGTGGGGTTGGGGAAATCGGATACATAGCGGCGGACCCTGCCTGCCCCGATCTGCTCGATAACAGCTTCCTCATCGACCAGGACATCTCTTGCCATATTGATGAGGATCACGCCCTTCTTCATCTTTTTCACAGCTTCTCTGCTGATCATTCCCTTCGTGGAAGGGAGCGCAGGCACGTGGATCGTGATGAAATCGCATCTGTCGTAGATCTCATTGATGTCAAAAACGTGTGTGATCTTCCTGTTCAGGTGCCACGCCGCGTCTACCGACACATAAGGATCATAGCCGAAAACTTCCATACCGAGTTCTACTGCCATATTGGCCACGCGCACGCCGATCGCGCCAAGTCCGATGATGCCCAGCCTCTTGCCGGCGAGCTCAGTGCCTGCGAATTTCTTCTTTTCCTTCTCAGCGGTCTTCGCGATATCCGCGTTATTCCAGTTCGCGCGGACCCAGTCGACTCCCTCCACGATATCACGGGATGCCAGGAGCATTCCTGCCAGGACCATCTCCTTCACGCCGTTGGCATTCGCGCCGGGTGTGTTGAAGACCACTATGCCCTCTCTGGCGCAGCGATCCAGCGGAATATTGTTGACGCCGGCGCCTGCTCTTGCGATCGCCAGAAGTTCCGGCGAAAACTCCATATCATGCATAGCAGCGCTTCGCACCAGAATCCCCTGAGCCTCGGAAATCTCTTCCGTTCTCTCGAAATTCGGTGTGAATATCTCCAGTCCTTTGTCCGAAATGTTGTTGAGACATGCGTATTTGAACATCGTTTTTGTCCTTTCTATGACTATACCCCTATGTCATATGCCGACAACGAGATATTTTACAACGCTTTTTCGCACTGCACAATATCCCAATTTTTTCACAGATTTTTCGCTGGTATTTTTTGCCGCCGGGAATATAATGGACATGTTACCGGAAATTCGTATACTATAATAAAAACGGAGGTATCAATATGGCTGATATGAATAATATGAATAAAGAATACAGACTTGAGCGCATGAACAATTATGCAGGCACTGCGGTGAACGAGCGCACTTACAACCTGACCATCGGTCTGACCCTTCTGTGGGGCGTCCTGATCAACATTGTGATGGCCACATTCTTCACTTACCAGATTCTGTCCCTTAACTACATTCTGGTCATCGTGCTGTATTTTGCCGGCACACTCGGATGCTCTTACCTGGTCCACAGATCTGACAGCCCGGCTGTGAGTTTCGCCGGCTTTACCGGTATGGCGATTTCCATGGGGCTTCTGCTCACATTCTATGTGACGGCCTTCTCCGGAAATTCCGTGGCCTACGCCTTTATCGCGACCGGCCTTGTGACAGTGATCATGATCATCCTGTCCATGCTGTATCCCGCGTTCTTCCAGAACCTGGGCAGAACGCTGATCATCTCTCTTCTGGGATGCATCCTCGTGGAATTTGTGGGCAGTATCCTCTTCCGCATTCCGCTGACTTTCATCGACTACATCGTCGCTCTGATCTTCTGCGGCTACATCGGACTGGACTGGAACAGAGCCCAGCAGTATCCCAAGACTCTCGACAACGCGATCGACAGCGCGGCAGACATCTACCTGGATGTCGTGAACCTGTTCGTCAGGATCCTGTCGATCACGGGAAAGCGCAGAGATTGATATTGAATTGTATAAAAGAGGGCTGCCGCGCTGATGCGGCAGCCTTTTTTCATGCATCTAAAGATTGATCCCTCTCCGACTCCTTCGCCTTGAGGATGCTTCGCTGCAGTTCATTGTTCTCGCGGCGCTTCCGCAGTCTGTTGACGATGCGGGTCTGGTAGATGTAGTTCACAATGGCTGCCAGCGGGATCGATATGATGACGCCGAGGATCCCGAAGAGCCTTCCGAAGAAGATGATGGAGACCAGGATCCAGACAGCGGGAACCCCGAGAGAGTCGCCGAACAGCTTGGGCTTCAAAATATAGCCGTCGATGGTCTGCAGGATCAGGGTAAAGAGAAGAAACCACAGGGCGTACCAGGGATTGACAAGCAGCAGGATCAGAGCGCCCACTATGCCTCCGACGAAAGGACCGAATGTCGGGGCCATGTTCGTGACACCTACCAGCACGGACACAAGGACCACATATGGCATTCCGGCGGCTGCCATGAACAAACCGTTGGAGACGCCGATAATAATGCCGTCCAGCACATCAAAGATGATATAGCGGAGCATAATATTGTGGCAGTTCTTCAGGAAATCTATTGTGCCCGGATAAACGGAAGGAGAGAGGACCGATTCGAGAAGGAATTTAAAGCCGGCCTTGATGTTGTCCTTGGCGCTGAGAAAGTAGACTGCGAGAATAAACGAGATCACGGCTTCAAAGATACTCTTAGTCAGATTGATCGAAGTGTTGACTATGTTGTTCAAGCTCCTGGGCAGCAGGGAGCTGAGGGTATTGAGGAGACTTCCGCTGGAGTTGATCAGTCCCGATATGTCGAGATTCATTTCCAAGGCGTAGTCATTCAGGCGTCCCAGAAGGCGCTGCATGGAACTGGCATAGCTGTCGAAGTTGCCTACGAATTGCACGATGCCGCTTATGACCTGCGGGATCAGAGATACCAGCAGGATCAGAGCTACAAGCAGGAAAGAGACGATCGCGCAGAAAACAGAGAGATTGCCGCGCAGTCTCTCGGAAGGTACATTGGCAAAAAGCGATTTTTTATAAAAATCCACAAGCGGATTGAGGATATAAGCGATGATCGCGGCGAGGACAATGGGATACAGAAAGTTTCCCATGCCGTGTAAAACGCGCCCGATGACATCCAGATGCGTCAGGACCGAGAAGAGGACTACCGCAGAGCAGGTCGCGATCGTATATGCTACCCAGGGGGTGTTGAGATTGTTTTTATTAAATGGTTTCATTGCGTGGACCCTTCCGATGTGTGATTACAGAAGCGGCGGTAGGAAGCCTCTAATCCCTCGTCTGATACATGATCCTGTCATAGCCCTGCCAGACGATCCGGTATTTCTGTTTTTCACAGATCCGGTTCAGGTCTGACTTTTCAGAGAGAAGAACAAACTTGCTGCGGACGCTTCCGTTCGTCAGAAGCTTTTCCAATACGGCAGTCTGGCACACATTGAGAGAAGTATAGGTGGGAAGCATGTATTCCCACTGCAGGTTTTCGGATTCGGGAAGTTTGGCAATTGTGTTGTCCCATGGATCATTCTCAAGGGGCAGGATCCCCCGGAATTCAATCTCCAGTGCCTGCTCGTCCGCTGTACTGAGCGTTCTTTCGTCGATCTGCGGCAGCCGGAAATTCTCCGGAGCCCTCACAACGAAGAAAGCCATTACCGCCAAAAGAGCGATCTCGCCGGCGATCCGCTCGAAACCGATCGTGTTCTCCCCGCCGCCAAGTTCAATGAGAAGGAGCCCGTAAGCCAAAGTGACGGAAAGCATCATTCGGTGCAGCTGTATGGGGCTGTACAGGACGACGTTGGCCTCATAGATCGCGGCGCCTCCGAGAAGCATGAAGAAGATCACGGCGCAACGGCCGTCTCTTTTTTTGTCTCCGGCAAACAGAGAGCGGATCAGCAGGATCAGCAGCAGTAAGGACTGGGCAAAATACAGAAGGGGAATGCCTCCGGCCCACCGGCTGGCAGACAGGTAGCCTTTGATCTCCCTCAGGGCATCCAGATTGGCCCGCAGGATCTGCTCGGCCATCTTCACCGGGGAGCCGCTGCTGAGCAGCTGCTTCAGCGTTTCCGTCTGCGTGCTGTCAAAGAAATAACGCGCGACATTGTAACCCGTAAAGAAAAAAAACAGACCCACCGAGGCTGCGGCAGAAAGAACGCAGAGCAGGAAGAAAAGTGCTCTGGCACTGCCGGAAAGGGCACTTTTTTGCCGGAATATCAAATATACGGGAATCAGAAGCAGCGGGAAATAATACGGGCGCATAGTATTCCAGAAAAAGACGATCAGGATCATCGCAAGCAGGGCCGCTTTCTGCGAGGAAGCCGGTGCGAACGGGTGCCTGATCATCCACAGTACCAGTGCCGTAAACAGGATCAGAAAGAAGTTGTAGCTGCTCTCCGTCATGCCGGACCAGATGTAACGCCCTGCCACAAGGTAGGTGACAAGAAAGAGCGCCGTGAAAAAGCCTTCTTTCGCCTTGGGACGCACTAAAAGGACATAGAAGAGACCTGCCAGGACGGCAAGAGCCGCGTTGCTGTAATAGATGAAATTGTGGCCTTCCACACCTGTAAAAAAGGACAGGAAAAAATAAGGCAGATAAGTAAAAATATTGTAGGGCCCGTACGCCAGATTCGCGGGCGCGTCCTCGTTGAAGCCGTACATGCCCCTTGGATAGAACTCGTAGCGGAGAAGCCGGATCACGCGAAAATAGCCGACTTCGTCATTCCATGCGGTGTTCCAGGCGTCCAGCCTGAGAGCGGAGGTGCCCGTCAGAAGCTGCAAAAGAGCGGCGCTTATAAAGGGTGCGAGTATGATCAGGATCCAGAATAAGACCGCTGCCGGCCGTATACGGCCGGCGGATGAGAGGCGCGGGTCATCGGACGAATAATAAGACATTACACTACCTCCGTGATTATCATAAGCTGCTTTTATTATACAACAGCATGACGCAGGGGCAAACAAGGCGGGAGGCACAAAAAGGGAACAGGAGGAAATAAAGTGCGGTTACAGTCTGTCGGAAGAGGGAAAAAAGCGTATAATAATATCATATGCAAGTTTATGAACTGCTGACTCAGGAGGACACTTATGGAAAACACTCAAAAGAGAAAGATCAGCGGGACAGGATGGGTCATGATCGCGATCAGCCTGATGATCCTGTTCACCTGCGGTTTTCTCACAGCACTGGTAGGTATCGACTACGGCCCTCATGAAGAGATCGCCCTGAGCCTTACGCCCGGAGATCCCATCGGCCTCTTCAAAGCCCATCCGGAGCCGCTCTGGCATCTGATGACTTACGCGGCAGTAAAGCTCTTTCACTGCAGAGTGGAGATCGCGGCGGGCCTCGTGTCGGGATTATTGATCGTGCTGACTTATATCGTCGCCTTTGCGGCAATCCGCAGGACGGTGCCCGGACTTGAGTCTCATGAGATCGCAGGCCTCGACCTGGTCCTGCACCTCGTCGCTGCGATCTATGTGCCCATGTTCAACAAAGAGCCCTATCTCGGGCAGGGCACTCCGAATATCTGGCATAATCCCACAACGATCGCGGTCAGACCGATCGCGCTCCTGGTCTTTGTACTGACGGCTTCTATAGTCATACAGGCGAATAAGGAGGAGTTTGAGAACAGCATTCCTGCAGGCAGAGCCATACTTACGTCAATCCTGCTGATCCTTTCCTGCCTTGCGAAACCGAGCTTCGTTCAGGTGTACTATCCCGCGATCTTCACGCTGATGGTCATCTGGCTGATCATGTACAAGGGCAAGAATCTCAGAACAGCTATTCAGCTCTTGCTGATGTGCCTTCCGTCTCTGGCGGTCATGATCCTTCAGTTCGTTATCGCTTTCTACGGCGGGAACTCCAAATCCGGCGGCATTACGATCGCTCCCTTTGTCGTGGCGGGAGCCAGGACCCCCTCCATTGCGATCTCCATGCTGCTCCTTCTGGCTTTCCCTCTCCTGATGCTGGTCCTCTCGGCGATCAGAAAGAGCGTGTCCTGGGGCGATATTTTCGCATGGCTCATGCTTTTGTGGGGCCTTGTGTGGAGGCTGTTCCTGGCTGAAAAGGGAGAGCGGACTTACCACGGAAACTTCTCGTGGGGATACATGCTGGCGGTCTATCTGGTCTGGTATACCGCTGTCAGAAGTTACCTCAAGCTCTACTTCAGCGAGCAGATGACAGGCAACAAGAGAGGCGCCGGATTTGTGCTGGCGACCATCGTCCTGGCGCTGCATCTGGTGTCCGGCATCTATTACCTGATCTATCTGATCGCGCTCGGACACGGAATGTAAACCGGAAAAAGTGTGTGAATGTTTAAAATAAAAAGGAGAATCGAAATGGCAATTTTCAAAGGCGCGGGTGTCGCTATTGTAACGCCCATGAAAGACAACGGAGAGATCAATTATGAGGTGCTGGGCGCGCTGATCGAGGACCAGATCGCCGGCCACACAGATGCGATCATTATCTGCGGAACGTCCGGCGAGGCGCCGACGCTTGAAGACGACGAGCATCTGGAGGCGATCCGGTACACGGTTGAGAAGACAGCGGGCAGGATCCCTGTCATTGCCGGAACGGGATCCAACAATACCGCCCACGCGATCATGATGTCCAAAGAAGCTCAGCAGCTCGGCGCTGACGGCTGCCTTCTCGTTGCACCCTATTACAACAAGGCGACACAGAACGGACTGTTCCAGCACTTCTCGGCGATCGCCGGCGCGATCGATATCCCCTGCGTTCTTTACAACGTTCCGTCCAGAACGGGATCCAACATCCTGCCCGAGACGGCCGTCAGGCTTGCAAAGGAAGTTGAGAATATCGTGGCGATCAAAGAGGCATCGGGCAACATCAGTCAGGTTGCCAAACTCGCAACGCTCGGAGACGGCATCATCGATATCTATTCGGGCAACGACGACCAGATCGTTCCGATCTGCTCTCTGGGAGGTATCGGCGTGATCTCCGTGCTCTCCAACGTAGCGCCCAAGGAGACCCACGACATGGTAGCATACTGCCTGGCAAACCGCTACGACGAGGCACGCAAGCTGCAGTTCAAGTCCCTGGATCTTGTAAACGCGCTGTTCTGCGAGGTCAATCCCATCCCTGTAAAGGCCGCGCTGTGCATGCAGGGCTACGCGGTGGGACGTCCCAGACTTCCGCTGACGGAGATGGAGCCTGCGCATCAGGAAGTGCTCAGGAAAGCTATGGTGGAATTCGGATGTCTGTAAGGACAATAAAAAAGGCTGCCGCATCAGCGCGGCAGCCCTTTTTATTATCTTGCCTCCACATAATTGAAATACGCCCCCACAAGGTTCGCCTCGCTCCCATATCCGCAGCTGACGAGCTCTGTCTTGGGCAGCGCCGGGTCAAAATAGGGCCCGGGATCACTGTAGATCTCATCCAGACATTCCTGAATGGTCTCAAGAAGGATCGGCTGGCTGCTGATCCCGCCTCCTACAGCCACTTTTTCCAGATCCAGAAGGATCGTGAGGTTTGCGATCTGCATGGCGACCTGCATGCAGAATCTGCGCAGGACCTTCAGGGACATAGCGTCCCCGGCATTTACCCTTTCGAAAAACTGCCTGCCGGTTATGAGCGGATCAGTGCTGAAGTTGACGAATCTGCGGTTCAGATCCAAAAGACCTGTTGTGCTGCAGACCATGCCGACGGTAGTTCCGGGGTCGTGCCAGTCCGTATTTGTGAGGCGCATGAAACTGAATTCTCCCGCCGTGAAGTGACTTCCGTTCAGGATCTCTCCGTTGATTATAAGACCGCCCCCGACGCCGGTTCCGATGATATAGACACTAGCGTTGCGGCAGCCCTTCAGGGATCCGGCACGGAGTTCAGCCAGCGCCGCGCACTTGCCGTCGTTGGCGATGCGGACTTCCGCCCCTGTTCTTTCGGACAGCGGACCTGCCACATCCCTGCCGTGATTATAGCGAAGCGCGCCGCCGCCCAGGCACCTGCCCTTTTCGCTGTCGATAAAGCCCGGAAGGCACATGGCGATCCCTTCTGTTTCCTCTTTGTAGGGCTCATAGAGACTGCAGAGCAGGTCGAAAAACTCCTCCTGAGAGCCCATCGGAGTCGGCACACTGCCGGCTTTTTCTCTCTCAAGAGATTCATCCATAACACAGTATTTGATCTCGGTTCCACCCACGTCAAAGACCATCAGCTTCATAAAGACTTACTCCTTTTTATCCTTAAAAACAAAGAGTTTGCTGAAAACATAGTTCGCAATGGTTACCATCACCTGATCCAGGAGCTTGGCCACCTTGTCGTTCATCCCGAAGAGAGACACAGTCACAAACATGAACACCATGTCCATCACAAGGGTCCCGATCCTCGCCGTGACGAAAGCGCCCGCTTCTTTTACAATCTCCGTGCTCTTGCTCTCAAACACGAATTTACGGTTCGCCCAGTAGGCGAATATCACCGCGCAGACCCAGGATACTATATTGGCAGCCTGAAGCTGAATAGGGTTTTGCGGGTCGAGGACTGTCAGGACAAGCCCGTAATAGACCGTCAGGCTCACCACAGTGGTCAGGACACCGACAATCAGGTAGTTGATGATTTCCTTATACTTCAAATACAGTTCTTTAATCTTATCCAAATCAAGCCTCCTGCTCAATCAGTCTGTCTTCCGGAGAGGTGGTCCGCCACATCTCCTTCCTGAGACTCCAGGAGAGACAGCCTTACGCTGCGGATCCCCATGCCTCCCAGTGCAAAAAATACCTTTAAGTAAAATGTAAAACTCATGACGGAAGGAAGCTCGATGGAGATCTTCTTCCACTCATTCTCAGCGCCGGACAGAGAAACCGTCTCGATGGCGTGAGAGCCGATCGATACAGACATCGGGATCTGCGCCAGAGCGTTATCCAGTTCCGAGCGAACCTCCGCCTCGAGAAGGTAGGTTCCTCTCTCCGATATCTGCACTTCGATGATGTTCATGGAGCCCTTGCCCGTCATGATCTTGTCCGCAGGAATCACGCAGCTCTTTTCTACCCGGACACTGATCGTGGTGCCACCGCTGCGCTCCTCTTCTTCCCTTGCCTTTTCAAGGCTTCTGTCGAGGTCGGTCTCTCTTCCGTACATACGCAGATAAGCCGGCGTGTCGATGAGGAAACGACAGATATTGCGGGCTGCTCTCTGCAATTCTCCCCTTGTGATCCTTCCTTCTGCCAGTCCCTCGGCCGTATCGTCACCGTTCGCGTTCTTTTCAGAGCTGAAAGTGACCATGTACAGATCATTCTGGGCTCTTATCATCGTGGAAGTCTGTTTGATGCTCTCGGGACCGTTCTCCTCGCTTCCGGCCGCCCACCAGTCAGTCATGACAATGCCGCCGAATCCGAACTGGCCGCGCAGGATCGTCGTCAAAAGATCGTACTGGGAAGCTGTCCACGACCCGTTCACCGATCCGTAAGTAGTCATGACGGATGTCGCCGCGCCTTCACGGACCGCGATCTCAAATCCCCTGAGATAAATTTCCCTGAGCGCTCTCTCCGATATGACGCTGTCCGCCTTCATGCGGCGGTACTCCTGGTTGTTGGCGCAGAAATGCTTGATCGTGCCTGCCGCCATGCTCTCGCGCATGCCGCGCAGCTGCACGACTGCCATTTTTCCCGTGAGGAAAGGATCTTCTGAAAAATACTCGAAATTTCTGCCGTTCAATGGATGTCTGTGGATATTCATGCCGGGTCCGAGCAGGGAATCGATGCGGTTCTTCCGCAGTTCCAGTCCCTCCCAGTTGTAGAGTTCCTTGACCAGCACATTGTTCCAGGTGCAGGCAAGACAGGTGCCGGAGGGCATCGAAAATGCCTTTGTCCCGCTGTCCATGCGGATCCCGCTGGGTCCGTCGGAGCAGCAGCCGAGAGGTATGCCGAAGCCGAGCAGCCTGTCTGTGACGCCGCCGAAAGCCGCCGCTGTGCCGGGAGTGACCTTGGGGGAACACATGCCCTCACCTCTGGTGAGGCAGATCAGGTCTTCGTCGGTGAGCTGCGCGAGGAAATCATCCATGGACACCTTGCCGTCTCCGACGTCGCAGAGTTTCCAGCCCTTGTCTCCGGTATAGGCAACCTCCGCCGGAAGTCTCTGTGCTCTTCTTTCAAGGGGCGGCACGGTCCTCAGCGGGACAGGCTCATAGGTCAGTTCATAAGGGCTTTCCTCTCCGGCTGCATCTGCTTTCCGCGCGGGTCTCATTCTGTCAAATGCAAGGATCGGCGCCATCGCCTCCTCGAGCTGTTCGATGGGGGCTGTACCGCTTAGCCGGAAGCTCCCGCAGGGCTTTGTGTCTCTCACGCTGCTGCCAAGATGGAATACATACTCGCCCTCCTCGAGGACCCAGCAGGACTTATAGCCTGTCACTCCGCTGTCATCGTAACTCGCGATCGCTCTCACCGGCACTTTCAGGCGCAGGTCCTGATGCTCCCCGGGATCCAGGTTGATGGTCTTTCTGTAGGCGCACAGCACTCTGGCGGGCTTTCCGAGCTTTCCCTGAGGTGCCTCGCAGTAGATCTGCACAACTTCCTTGCCGGTGACAGCACCGGTGTTCCTGATTCTTACACGGAAATTGATCGTGTCATCCCCTGCGCTCTCCATTCCGAGTCCGCGGACATCAAAAGTTGTATAGGAAAGTCCGAACCCGAAGGGATAGAGGACCTTCTCCTTCGCGAAGGTTTCAAAATATCGATACCCCACATAGATATCTTCCGCATAGAAATTCCTGTCGGGATCACCAAAGCCCTTGTCAGAAGGATAGTCGCTGACATTATACGCAATCGTATCCGTCAGTTTACCGCTGGGAGAGACCTCCCCCGTCAGCACATCCAGGACTCCGTTTCCGCCCTCCTGGCCGCCCTGCCAGATGTAGAGGACCGCTGCCGGGCGATATTTTGCCACCCATTTCATGTCGATGATATTGCCCACGTTGAGAAGAACAATGGTGCGGGAAAAAGCCGCGCAGACTCTCTCCAGCATTTTTTCCTCCTGTTCAGTAAGGTAGTAGCTGCCGCCTTCGGGCTTGTTGTCCTGATCCTCTCCGGCGGTCCTTCCGATTATCACGATCGCGGCGTCTGCCTCTGAGACCGCTGCCTGTACCAGTTCCTCCGAGGGCTCCATCTCCTCCTGGAACCAGGGCTCCGTTCCCCAGCCGCATCCCTCGTCGAAAGGATGATCCGGGAGCCATTCCCCGTAGGCTTTTTCGAGAGAGGGGGCGAGCGCATAGGCTTCCCTTTCAAGAATAGCTTCCCTGACGCCGGTCACATATGTCGTGTTGACCATGCCCCCGGATCCGGTGCCGCTCTTGTAATACCGGAACTGGCTTCGCCCGAACAGGGCGATCCGGCTTCCCTTCGCGAGAGGAAGCGCGTTGTCCCTGTTCTCAAGCATGACGATTCCTTCCGCCTGGGCCTTGCGGGCAACGGAAGCATAAACCTTTGTGCTAAATACTGATTCGCTCATGTCTGGATCCTTTCCGGTATCTCCTCTGCCGTCACTCTTCAACCATGGAGAGGGAGATCCTTTTCTTGGCGGCATCGACGCCGAGTACAGTCACTTCCACCACATCCCCCACGCGCACGACTTCCAGAGGATGTTTGATATATTTTCTGCTCATTTTGGAGATGTGGACCAGCCCGTCCTGATGCACGCCGATATCCACGAAAGCTCCGAAATCCACGATGTTGCGCACGGTCCCCTTCAGTTTGAGGCCGGGTTTGAGATCCTCCATGGACAGCACATCGCTGCGCAGGACCGGTGCCGGCATCTCCTCACGGGGGTCCCTGGCGGGCTTTTCAAGTTCCTGCAGGATGTCCCGGAGTGTGGGCTCTCCGATTCCGAGTTCTTCCGCTTTCTTCGCCGGATCCTTCACCATCCGCGCCGCCGCCTTGAAGGACTCCCTGTTCATCGAAAGTCCCATGCTCCTGAGAAGTTCTTCCACCGCCTGATAGCTCTCCGGGTGTACGGAAGTCTCGTCAAGAGGCTGGGATCCTCCCCTGATCCTCAAAAATCCCGCGCACTGCTGGAATGCCTTAGGACCGAGTCCCGCGACCTTGAGCAGTTCTTTCCTGCTGCGGAACGCTCCGTTTTCCTCCCTGTAGGATACAATGTTTTTGGCCACAGTCTTGCTGATGCCCGAAATGTAAGACAAAAGAGAGAAGGAGGCCGTGTTCAGGTCCACGCCGACTCTGTTGACACACTTTTCCACAACGCCGGTGAGGGCGCCGTCCAGCTTTTTCTGATTCATGTCGTGCTGATACTGGCCTACGCCGATCGCTTTGGGATCGATCTTGACCAGTTCCGCCAGGGGATCCTGAAGCCTTCTGGCAATGGAAGCCGCGCTTCTCTGCCCCACGTCAAACTGCGGGAATTCTTCCGTCGCGAGCTTGCTGGCACTGTATACAGAAGCTCCCGCCTCATTGACGATCACATACTGCAGCGGTTTCTTCTGCTCTTTGATAAACTCTATGATCACCTGCTCGGATTCCCTCGAAGCAGTGCCGTTGCCGACGCTGATCACGGATACGTCATACTTGCTGACAAGTTTTCCCAGCTCCTGTTTGGCCTCCCGGACCTTATTCTGAGGCGCAGTGGGATAGATCACCTTTGTATCGAGGATCCTGCCCGTCGGATCCGCCACTGCCAGTTTGCAGCCGGTGCGGAAAGCGGGGTCCCATCCCAGGACTACCTTGCCCGCGATGGGCTGCTGCATCAGCAGCTGCTCCAGATTGGAAGCGAACACGCGGATCGCTCCGTCCTCTGCCTCTTCCGTCAGCTGATTTCTGATCTCCCTCTCTATTGCGGGCGCGATCAGGCGGCCATAACTGTCTTTCACTGCTGCCCTGATATAAGAAAAAGCGTCCGGATCCGGATCCTTGGCTCCGCGGGTCACCTGTCTCTCCAGATAAAAGAGAATGTCGTCTTCGGGCGCCGCTATTTTGACCGAAAGAAAACCTTCCTTCTCACCGCGGTTGATCGCGAGGACCCGGTGCCCCGGGATCCTGCGAACGGCCTCCTCGTACTCGAAGTACATCTCATATACACCCCGCCGCTCCTTCAGCTTAGCGGGCGTCTTTTCATCCGCCTCTTCGTCGTCCTTCGTCTTCTTGCGGGCCTTTTCCGCCGTGACCACAGTTCCTCTGGCCAAAGTCTTCTCCCGGATCCACGCCCTGAAGCGCGCCTCATCGGAGATCTGCTCCGCGATGATATCCATCGCTCCTGCGATGGCCTCATCGGCATCCTTCACCTCTTTCTCCGCGTCAACATAGCGGACCGCTTCCCCGCGCACATCGCTCCCCGGTTTCAGGGCCAAAATATAGTCCGCCAGACCCTGCAGGCCCTTCTCCTTCGCGATCCCCGCGCGGGTCCTTCTCTTGGGACGGTAAGGAAGATATAAATCTTCCACTTCCACCAGCGTCTGCGCCGCCTCAATCGATGCCTTCAGCTCTCCTGTGAGTTTCCCCTGCGCTTCTATGCTCTCCATGACCTTGGTCTTGCGCTCCTCAAGAGAACGAAGGTAGGTCAGGGACTCCCCGAGTTCCCGGAGCTGTTCGTCCGTGAGGGTTCCCGTCGCCTCTTTTCTGTATCTGGCAATGAAGGGGATCGTGTTACCCTCGTCTATGAGTCTGACTGCCGCCTCCACCTGCCAGTTTTTTACGCCCAGCTTCCGGGCTATCGTTTCAATGATCTGCATTTGGTCTTCTGCTCCTTAATGATTGATACTCTTATCATAATAACACACTTAAGCGTTTTCGCCATTGCCATTCTTCCGCGGTCCGCGGCTCTCTTTTTTTATGGAATATTATATGATAAGATACACTGAAGGCATTTCCCGGAGGTCTATAATGAAAACTTCAACACTAAAAAACAGGGCATCGTACTATTTCAGATTCACACTTCTTTTTCTGCTCACCGCGCTGATCATATACGCTCCTTTTATTCTCACACAGAAGAGTTTTGTCTGGGCACACGACTCCTATACGCAGCATCTCAAGGCAATGATCTTCATTTCCAGATGGTATCGCCAGACATTAAAATCGCTTCTCAAATTTGATTTTAAGGCAATCTCCACTTATTCCTTCAGTATCGGATACGGTTCGGACGCTATGAGCACCCTCGCTTACTACGGCGTAGGCGACCCTTTCTATCTTCTGAGCGCCCTGGTGCCCGCCAAATATATCTATTTGTTCTACTGCCTGCTGATCCCGGTCAAAAACTACTGCTCGGGCCTTGCCATGTCCGCGCTCTGCCGCTTCCGCTGGCCCTCTGCGGAGCATGACAGGGGATGCCTTGCCGGCTCCATGATCTATACATTCTGCGGATTCGCGCTGATCACCTGCTTCGGTCAGCCGATCTTTCTGGACGCGCTGATCATCTTCCCGCTCGTTCTTCTCGGGATCGAGAAAGTACGGGACGGCCGCAGGCCCTGGACATTTATCATTTCCGTCTTTCTTGCGACCGTGAGCAATTTCTATTTTATCGTCAGCATTGTGATCCTGGCCGTAATGTACGCCTGCTTCCGCTATTTCCCCATTGCGCGCGGAGAATTTAAGCGCCGTTTTGCCGAGATCGGCGTTCTGTTTGCCGCCGGCACAGTCGGCGTCGCCATGGGAGGTGCGATTCTGCTGCCCATGGCTGTCACGGTCTTTGGCAACAAGCGCATTGCTCTCAAGCCGGCCATCAATCTTTTCTATGACGCCCGCTCCTGCCGCATGCTGCCGCTGGATTTCCTTGCATGCAATGAAGTGAAATACGGCTCCCTGTGCTATGCGGGAACCGCGCTCCTGTGCGTCTTTCTCCTCTTTTGCGCAAAGGGATTTATCAAACTGCGCCTGCAGTTTCTTCTGTATTCAGCGCTTCTGTTCATCCCTGCTTTCGGCTATCTCACCAACGGTTTCTCCTATCCGATCAACCGCTGGTGCTGGGCTTATTCCGCTCTGATCGCCATGCTGGTCGCGGAACTGTGGCCCCTGCTCTTTACACTGACCCGCATACAGAAAAAAGTGATGGCCGTCGGCTTTACTCTCTATTTTGCCGTGTGCTTCTTCCTCTCCTATGAACTGGAGATCAATTTCCTGGTGCCTGTCATCTTCACCGGATTTACGCTCTTTCACCTGTTCCTCGCCCAGAGATCGGAGTTTGCGGCGGAAGAACCCGCTCAAGTCGAAGATCCCGAAGCTGCTGAGCGCCGCCGTGCAAAAAAGATCCTCCGCGCGGAACGAGGGATCCTGCTCCTTACTGTCGTGAGTATCTGCCTTAACGGCATCTGCGAGAACGACCCGCGCTTCAGCGACAGGATCGAAAGTTACAAGGAACTGGACTGCCTTGCCTCCTTCAGGACGGGACTGGGCGCATCTCCGGCCAATGACAGGAACATGTGGCTCAACGATACTTCCCAGATCTCTTCGACGATCGGATTTGACGGAGAATCCTTCGTGAGGGTCTCAAACACGGAGCCGGGCTTCTGGTATCAGAACACCTCCATACTGAACGGACTGTCCTCCACTCAGTCTTTCTGGAGCGTCAACAGCCCCTATGTGCTGGAATATCTGGATTCCCTTGCTGTCTCCGACGTGAACAATAACGCCTGGCAATTCACAAACCTCGACAACAGGGCGATCCTCAACGAGCTGGCTTCCGTAAGCTACCTTTACTGCATGCACCCGGAAAAACTTCCCGCGGGATATTCGGACACCTCCCTGGATCAGAAAACGGCCAACTCTGTTTATCAGAACCTCCGCCCTCTTCCTTTGGGCTATACCTATGACCGCACGATCAGCCGGCAGCAGTTTGACAGTCTCACTCCGGCTCAAAGACAGGAAGTTCTCCTCACCCATGCTGTGACCGCTTCTGCCGGAAGCCTGCAGGACAGCCGGTCCATCGAAGAGATCGCCGCCGGTCTCAGCTGCAGAAGTGTTCCTTTTGAGAGCGAATGCCTTCACAAAAGCGTTGTACAGACAGATGACCGCACTTTCGTCGTGACTGAGGCGCGGTCCCAGGTGAAACTGACTTTTGACCCGGTCACCGCCGGCGAGTGTTATCTCTACATGAAGAACATCGGGTATCGGGAATCCAATCTGCTCGATCTCTACTCCGACGATAAATCCTGGGACCCTGAGGATCAGTTTACCTCCGAAATGTTCAGTGCCCTGACTCCTTACGAGCGGCATATGATCCGTGTGAAGGTCTATAATTCCCGCCCTGCCGCCAATGTAAAGATCGGCGCGGACTTCATGAGCGGGGATACGGTGCTTACCAGCAACGAGGTCAACTACATTCTGCCGGAAGACGAACAGTTCTATTCGGGCAGGCAGGATTTCCTGCTCAATTCCTACACCGTCAGAGAAGGGATCGATACTATTGTGGTCACCTTCCCCAGATCCGGCGTTTACCACTTTGACGAGTTCTCCGTGATCGCAGAGCCCCTGACGGGCTACTCAGACAAAATAGAGAAACTCGGCGCCGAGTCTCTCGAAAATGTAAAGATCTCTCAGAATAAGAGCAGTTATGTCTCTGCGGGCGTCACAGGGGATATCACTGTCTCAGACAACAAACTTCTGTGTCTGACGGTTCCCTACTCCGCCGGCTGGAAAGCGTATGTGGACGGAACCCCTGCAGTGATCGAAAATGTTAACCTCATGTTCTGCGGACTGTGGCTCACACCGGGCCGGCACACCATCGAGCTGCGCTACGAGACGCCCGGTCTTCTCTATGGTCTGTGTCTCTCTGCGGCGGGCCTGCTGCTGTTCCTGTTCTGGGCGATCATGACACATCGCGCGGGAAAACGGGGCGGACAGTTTGAATCCGCGATGCCGGAGGAGGAACTCCCCGCTGAGAAGACAGAGGAAGTTCCGGCCGAAGATCTTTCCGCTGAAGAGGCGATGAAAACCGAACCAGGAAATCTTCCCGCCGTGGAAGAACCGGAAAAGCCGACTCCCTGAGGCAAAATGAGCGCAAATAAGGGCTGCCGTTTTAACGGCAGCCCTTTTCCTGTGCTTCTATGAATATCAATCCTCTATGATCCTTGTCGCCCACACGGCGTTTCTCTCACTCAGCTCCTTCGTGATAATGCCGTATTGAGTGCTGTACGCCTCGACCGTCTTTCCGTCCCCCGCATACATTGCGACATGGTAAACATATCCGTTCCTTGCAAAGAAGATCAGGTCACCCGGAGCCGCGTCGCTCACCGGAATCTGAGTCCCTACCCGCGACTGGGCATCCGCCACTCTCGGAAGTTTGTATCCGAACAGACCATACAGCGTCTGTACGAACCCCGAGCAGTCCGCGCCGTGCGTCAGACTGGTTCCGCCCCACACGTAGGGATTCCCGACGCAAGAGAGCGCTTTCTCCAGTATTTTCTCTCTGACCTCATTATATCTTGCGCCTTCCCTGACAGAAGACAGGCTGTAATAGATCGCCCGGTTCTCCTTGGGCGCGATCACTTCCTTCGCGGTACCAAAGGAAGATTCTCCTTCCTCGTCGATCTGCGCCTGCACGGAACTGCTCCGGTCCAGTTCATAAGACGGGATAAAGCCGCGCACATCCCCGGACTCCACGAATAACCACTCATCCTCCGCCTCTTCGATCACATAGACGAGGTCTCCTTCCTTCAGGCTCCCCACAGTGCGCGCATCGTCACTGGTATCCTCCATGATTCCTGCATCGGACTTCGCAATAGCAGCTTCGGCGTCGATCACAACTTCCTGCGTTGTGATCCTGCGGAAAGCATACGCGTCGTTCTCATAATAGGGAACTGTATCCTGTGCCGTAAAGAAATAAGACTCTCTGGAAACCCCCTCGGGAAGCATTGCCGAAATGCGGGCCGCCCGTTTCTCAAGATACGCAAGAAGTCTCTCCGCTTCATCGCCGCGGATCAATTCCTCCTCGAGGACAAACCCCCTCGCCTTTCCCGATTCCACATAGATCCATCCGTTGTCCTCATTCTCCAGTTCATAGAGAATGCCGTTTCCGGCTATAGTCCCGACAACATCGGAATCCTCGCTCTGTTCCTCATAGATATACATATCATGAGCGCTGAACGCATAAACCTTGTCGACAGTCGTAAAACGAAAATCCTTGCGGATCTCCGGAAGGTCTGTCACAATGTGCTGCTGTGCGATCAATTCTTCATTGGTGCCGTTGTACTTATCGGCTTCTTTGTAGCCTTCCGGCTCATCCATCTCACCGACCTTGACCGGCTCAATCAGTGCCGCCACTTCAGACGTCGCACCGGTATTGCCTTCCTCGGCAGCAGTCATATCTGTATCGCCCGAATCTGAAGTATCACCGTATTCTGAACCGGATTCCCCCTCGGTAGTTCCTGCTGCGCCTCCCGTCGTACTTCCGCCGTCCGCCCCGGTATTTCCGGTATTCGCGTAATCGCCGCCCTCGTCATCATCCGACTGCGCCGGGCTGCCGCCTCCGCCGGTTCCCGCGTTGTCGCCGCCGTCATCTCCTTCGGACGGCGTCTCAGGCTCAGGCTCGGGTTCTGGTTCCACTTCCTGTGCGTACTCTTCGCCGCCTGTGTTTTGGCTGCCGGCTTCATCCGCAAATACTATACAAGAGGGCACAGACACTGTACCGGTTATCAACGCTAATGACAGGAACAGAATTCCCCATCGCCTGATCAACTCTCTCTTTTTCACAATGCCTCCTGCCTTGTTTGTAAACAATTACAGTTCGCACAACTCTTTCCACACATCATTACGTACTTATTCATCGTATAACAATCCCATGTTATACAATTATCATAATTATATCATCCGCATCTGTCATTGCCAAGCCAACCGGCACAGGGAGCCTGCTGCCTTGTCCGCATTTCGGCCCAAAGGCATCAGGTCTTTAAAAAACGCAGCGTTGTTGTGAAAATACCGTCCGATTCCTCCACGGTGTAATCTCCGTCCATCTCCCCCATCAGCCTTTTGCTTATACGGGACCCAAAGCCCGTACTCTCGGGTTTCTCCCCGTCAAAGACCCTTACTTTGTTGACTGCGGTTACTTCAACATAGTTATCCCGCTCCCTGCATCGGATCAGGATCTCGTCATCTTTGCTTGCGTATTTATTTATATTGGACATGAGATTTCCGAATACCCTGGCGACCGCGTCCCGCTGCACCAGAATACTGCTGTGTCCGTAACTGATATCGGACCGCACAAAGAACCCCTCTCTCTCAAGCCCTGTTGTGATATCTCCCAGAAATCCGCTCAGCACTTCATATGCCGGTTCCTTCGTTTTTTCCATCAGGAAATAATCCTGCATTGTCGTGTAACTGTAGTTCTGATCCAAAAGATTTTTGAGCCTCACGCTCTTCTCTCTCGCCCTGGTCAGATACAGTTCAGCCGCCCCCTCTCTTCCCTCGATCTCCTTCTGCGCAAAATCCAGGTACATGATCAGCGACGTGAGCGGCGTCCTGAGGTCATGCGCGATCTCCGCAAGCATAATGCGATTGCTCTTTTCCAGCTGCTCGATCGTCGCCAGCTGATTCTGCATACTCTGTCTGAATTCATTGACACTCTCCGCCAGCATTGTGATCTCATCGTCCCCCCTGACCGTGATCTCCTTTGTCAGGTCGCCGCCCTCCAGAACCTGGATCTCCTCGTTGATCAGATGGATATATTCAATATCTTTGCGGATCGCGATGACAGTTATGACAAAAAAGAGCAGGATAGAAGCAGCTGCCTCTACAGCCCTTACCTTGTCGTACATATGATAATACGGATAAAAAACGACATCCGCATACTTGTCTCCAAACCGGACCTGACGGGCTTTCTCTTTTTCCCGTTCAGATTCCTCCATGTTGTACTGCTTTTCCTCCACATCAAAAATAGAGCTGAATACGAGGTGTCCCTCCAAGAACACTTCAATATCCACCCCTCTTTTCCTGCACCATTTCCAGAGTTCTTTCCTGCTTTCCGGCTTCAGCCGGTTCTCCTCTACGTACGTCTCCAGCTCACTCACGATCTTTTCATCGATCTTTTCGTCGCTCATTCTGTCAATGATGGAATTACTGATACTTAAACTCAGGAAGTATAGGCAGACCGACGCTATAAAAGCCAGCGCGATCAGGCCTGCGAATTTCCCCATGATCGATCGTCTATTCACTTACGAACCTGTAGCCTCTCCCCCATTCCGTGTGGATATAGGCCGGTTTTCTCGGATCATCTTCGATCGCCAGCCTCAGTCTCCGGATATGAACCATGACCGTATTATTGGCGTCATAAAAATACGGCTTTTCCCAAACACTTTCATAAATATTCTGTATCGAGAAGATTTTGTTACGGTACCGCATCAGCAGCTTGAGGATCTTATATTCGATATCCGTCATGCTGATCAGTTTCCCGTCCTTATACACTTCATTAAATTCCATGCTCACTCGGAACCGCCCCGTCTCCAGAAAACGCTCCCGGGTCTCCGTCTGTTCCTTCCCGCGATATTTCTCATAGCGCCTGAGAAGTGCCCTGATCCTTGCCAGCAACTCCTCCTGAAAGAAAGGCTTCACCAGATAATCATCCCCGCCGGCTTCGAGCCCTTCTGTCTTATCCTGCACCCCTGTCTTGGCAGTAAGGAACAATACGGGGGCCAGAGATTCCTGCCGGAGCCTGCGGCATACCATAAATCCGTCCATATCAGGCAGCATCACATCCAATATGATCAGATCCGGTTTCTTCGCGACCTCCTCGATCGCCTCCTTCCCGTTCGCCGCCTTGAGTACCTTAAATCCCTCTCTTCCAAGCATGATGGTGACCACTTCCAGAATGTCGCGGTCATCCTCCACTATCAAAATTGTGTCCTTCATTGATGCCCCTTAAGACTCTTTGAATACAAAAAATCTGCAAATCTTCATCAGTGTACATTATACCTTATCTGTAATTGCAATTCCACCCATGAGAAAAGGGGTGCCGAACGATCTGCCCAACACCCCTTTTCAATGATTCTTGTCCAATGGATTGTACCTCCGTTTTCAAAA
>OCTX012291981.1_pt1 | contig 24591 bp, 18 predicted proteins | sample 1539691 | NCBI WGS metagenome assembly OCTX01 (sample SAMN02144231, study PRJEB22623) | gut metagenome | biome: sheep rumen | host: Ovis aries | place: New Zealand
AATGTTGTACATATTTTGTTATTCTCTCAAATCCAAGGCCTAAATCCCCCTGTTTTGCCCACGTCTGGGCACTGTATCTCCTCGGCGGAGTTACATTTTTGGTGCAAATATAGACATATTTCTGAAATCTTGCAAGAATTTTCGATTTTTTTTTTGAAAAAACGCGAAAAAGTTGCCTTTTTATGGGCTTTTCGGAGGTTTTTAGGGTAAAAATCTGCAAAAATCTCTTTATACATCTAATTTTTGGCTGTCAGCAGAAACGGGCAAAAGCGGCTGTCGCGGCTGTGCATGCGGCATGGCTTGATTTTCCGTCGGCTGGCGTGGCTGGGATGGGCTTTTAGGCCGTCCGGGCTGGTACACCTATTTATATATATACGCGCGCGGGGTCAGAATTCGGCTGACTTTGGCGTGCGGGGGAAGGGGATGACGTCGCGGATGTTCTGCATACCGGTGACGAAGAGTATGAGCCGCTCGAAGCCGAGGCCGAAGCCGGCGTGGGGGCATGAGCCGTAGCGGCGTGTGTCGAGATACCACCAGAGGTGGGTGAGGTCCATGTCGCGGCGGTTGATCTCGGCCATGAGGCGGTCGTAGTTTTCCTCGCGGACTGAGCCGCCGATGATTTCGCCGATCTGGGGGAAGAGGACGTCGGTGCCCTGCATGGTCGGGCCGGGGGCCTGCTGGCCGCGGTAGCCGATGCTTCCCGCCGGAGAACCGGCGGGCACGGGGGCGGCGGCGGGGTTCTGCTTCATGTAGAAGGACTTGATGGCTGAGGGGTAGTCGGTCATGATGACGGGCTTACGGAAGTGGGTCTCAACGAGGTAGCGCTCGTGCTCGGAGGCGAGGTCGTCGCCCCACTGGCAGGGGAACTCGAACTTGTGACCGTCGGCGATGGCCTGCTGGAGTATCTGGATGCCCTCGGTGTAGGTGAGGCGGACGAAGTCGGCCTCGACGGTGCTCTTCAGGCGGTCAAGGAGGGTCTTGTCGATCATGCGGTTGAGGAAGTCGAGGTCGTCCTGGCAATTGTCGAGTGCCCAGCGGACGCAGTACTTGATGAAGTCCTCCTCGAGGTCCATGAGTCCTTCCTGGTCGAGGAATGCGACTTCAGGCTCAACCATCCAGAACTCGGCGAGGTGACGCGGGGTGTTGCTGTTCTCGGCGCGGAAGGTCGGTCCGAAGGTGTAGATGGCTCCGAGAGCTGTTGCTCCGAGCTCGCCTTCGAGCTGACCAGAGACAGTGAGTGAGGTCTGCTCGCCGAAGAAGTCGTCGTCGTAGATGATGGACCCGTTCTCGTCTTTCTTCAGGTCGTATAGGTTCTTGGTTGTGACCTGGAACATATTGCCGGCGCCTTCGCAGTCGGAGGCGGTGATGAGCGGGGTGTTGAAGTAGTAGAAGCCGTGCTCGTGGAAATAGGTATGTATGGCCATTGCCATGTTGTGGCGTATGCGCATGACAGCTCCGAAGGTGTTGGTGCGCAGACGGAGATGGGCGTTCTTGCGCATGACTTCGAAGGACTGGCCTTTCTTCTGCATGGGGTAGGTGTTGTCGCAGAGGCCGTAGATTTCGATCTCGGTGGCCTGCAGCTCGGAGGGCTGGCCGGCGGCGGGGCTCTCGACGAGGATGCCGGTGGCCCGGATGCAGGCGCCGGTGGTGACGTCCTTCAGGGAGGGCTGCGACGGAGTCGCAGCGCACGAGGGAAGGGAGGGGGACGTCGGGGCGGCGGCGGCGGGGGCGGCGGCGGGGGCAGTGGCGACGATGGTGGGGGCGACGACGGTGACGGCGGCGGGGTCGACGACGACCTGAATGTTCTTGATGGTGGAGCCGTCGTTGAGGGCGATGAAGTCAACGGACTTTGAGGAGCGGTGAGTGCGCACCCAGCCCATGACGGTGGTCTCCTTTCCATATTCGGTGCTCTTGAGCACGTCGATTATCTTTGTTCTTTTCATTGCTATCTGATGTTTGGCTGCGGCATCGCCGCAGCACAGCCAACTATTATTTATTCGTAGGCTCCCATGCGGAGGCGGTCGACTTCCTCTTCGGTGAGGTAACGCCAGTCGCCGCGGCGGAGGTTTTTCTTGGTTAGTCCGGCAAACTGAACGCGGTCGAGCTTGAGGACCTTGTAGCCGAGGGACTCGAAGATGCGGCGCACGATGCGGTTCTTACCGGAGTGAATCTCGATGCCGACCTGTTTCTTGTCAACGGGGTCAGCGTACTGCACGTCGTCGGCCTTGATTTCGCCGTCCTCGAGCTGAATGCCCTCTGCAATCTGGCTGAGGTCGTGGGCGGTGATGTTCTTATCGAGGTAGACGTGGTAGATCTTTTTCTTGAGGTACTTCGGGTGCGTGAGCTTGGAGGCGAGGTCGCCATCGTTGGTGAGCAGGAGCACACCGGTGGTGTTGCGGTCGAGGCGTCCTACAGGGTAGATACGCTCGGGGCATGCATTCTTGACGAGGTCCATGACGGTCTTACGCTGCTGGGGGTCGTCGCTGGTGGTGACATAGTCCTTGGGCTTGTTGAGCAGGACGTACACCTTCTTCTCGAGGTTGACGGGCTGGTCGTGGAAACGGATCTCGTCGGTGCGCATGACCTTGGTGCCGAGCTCGGTAACGACCTGGCCGTTGACGGTGATGACACCGGCCTGTATAAACTCGTCGGCCTCGCGACGGCTGCAGACGCCGGCGTTGGCGAGGAACTTGTTAAGGCGTACGGGCTCGTTGGGATCGTAGTTGACCTCCTTGTACTCGATGCGCTTCTTCATGGAGTACTTGGCATTGGGGTCGTAGTCGGCGGTGCGGGGACGCTTGCCGTACTGGGGTTTCTGTCCGTAAGGCTTCTGTCCGTAAGGTTTCTGTCCGTAGGGCTTGCCGGGGCGTGAGGGTCCGTAGTTGGCAGGGCGATAGGGGCGCTGCTGATAGTCGGTCTGCTCGCCTTCGGCGGGTGCATACGGGCGGTTGGGATTATATGGTGCGTTGTACGACTTGTAGGGCTTATAGGATTGGTTGTAGGGCTTGTTGTAGGAGCGCTGCTGTCCGTAGCCCTGCTGATGGCGGGGCTGGTAGCCACCTTCGCTGTAGTTAGGGCGGGGACGATAGCCACTCTGGCGGGGCTGAGCCGACTGGAGTCCGGAGCCGAAGCCCTCGGGGCGGAATCCGCCCTCTTCGTCCTGACGGTTATAGCCTGAGCGCTCGGCGCCGGGGTTGTATGCCGGGCGCTGGCTGTTATGTATGCGTGGACGGGGCGAGCGTCCGCGATAGTCACGCTGAAAACCATTGCCTGCCTGTGGGTAGCCTTCACGGCTGCCAGTGTGTTGTTCTTTTGCAGGCTTCTCTTCGAAATTCTTTTCGTTCTCGATATCCATATTCTATTCTTTTTGTTGTTAATCGGTTTTGGGGGCGGCGGCAAAACCGCCTTGCGCACTTTCTGCGGTTGTTAGGGGTTAAAGGCCGGTGTAGGTGGAAGGGGTGATGGCACGGAGCTCGGCACGGACGGACTCGCTGACATCGAGGGTGTCGATGAAGCGGGATATGGTGTCGGACGTGATTCCCTCGTTGGTACGGGTGAGAGCCTTCAGGGCCTCGTAGGGGTTGGGATAGCCTTCGCGGCGGAGGATGGTCTGTATGCCCTCGGCGACAACGGCCCAGGTCTGGTCGAGGTCGGCCTGCAGACGCTGCTCGTTGAGGATGAGCTTGCGCAGACCCTTCAACGTAGAGTGGAAGGCGATGAGAGCGTGGCCCATGGGTACGCCGACGTTACGGAGTACGGTAGAGTCGGTGAGGTCGCGCTGCAGGCGGCTGACGGGCAGCTTGGAGGCGAGGAACTGGAGCACGGCGTTGGCCATGCCGAGATTTCCCTCGGAGTTCTCGTAGTCGATGGGGTTTACCTTGTGGGGCATAGCCGAGGAACCGACCTCGCCGGCCTTGATGCGCTGCTTGAAGTAATCCATGGAGATGTACATCCAGAAGTCGCGGTCGAGGTCGATGATGATGGTATTGATACGGCGCATGGCATCGAAGATGGCAGCGAGCCAGTCGTAATTGGAAATCTGTGTGGTGTACTGCTCGCGCTCGAGGCCGAGCTTCTCGCTGACGAACTCGTTGGCGAACTGTACCCAGTCGATATTGGGATAGGCGACATGATGGGCGTTGAAGTTACCGGTGGCACCGCCGAACTTTGCTGTGAGGGGGGTATCACGCAGGGCACGCAGCTGCTCCTCGAGGCGATAGACGTAGACCATAATCTCCTTGCCGAGGCGCGTCGGGGAAGCGGGCTGCCCGTGGGTCTTTGCGAGCATGGGCACGTTGCGCCACTCCTCGGCGTAGTCGTTGAGCTGCTCGATGAGCTGCTCGAGCAGGGGGCAGTAGACCTCGGCGAGGGCCTCCTTGATGGAGAGGGGAACGGAGGTGTTGTTGATGTCCTGAGAGGTAAGCCCGAAGTGGATGAACTCCTTGGCCTCGGGGGCAAAACCGCTGAACGCACTAATTTTCTCCTTGATGAAGTACTCGACGGCCTTGACGTCATGGTTGGTGACGGCCTCGATGTCCTTGACACGGGTAGCGTCGGCCTCGGTGAACTGGCGATAGATGTCGCGGAGGGGTTCGAAGAGGCTGTGGTCGAAATGAGCAAGCTGGGGAAGTGGTAGTTCACAGAGTGATATGAAATACTCTATCTCTACGCGCACGCGGTAGCGAATCAAAGCAAACTCTGAGAAGTAAGACGCCAAGGCGTCAGTCTTTCCACGGTAGCGACCATCAATAGGCGAGATGGCTGTCAGTTGAGTTAAATCCATTTTCTTTTCTTTGCGCAAATTAAAAACCGCAGCATACTATGGCTGCGGAACTCTCTCTATGTTCTCTCGTGGGCGCTGACGGATTCGAACCGCCGACCCTCTGCTTGTAAGGCAGATGCTCTAAACCAGCTGAGCTAAGCGCCCTTTTTCGTTTGCGGGTGCAAAGGTACGAAGAAAAATGAGAAATGAGAAAAGAGAAATGAGAAATGTTTTGCGGGTTAAGGTTTTTTAAGGTTTCAGGGGCAGCAAAAGCGCCCCGCGCCCTGTTTGCGGGGGATTAGCCGAGGAGGTGCTCAATGTCAGTCTGAGGGAGGATGCAGAGGATGGCCCGGCCGTCGGGGGTGTAGTTGACGTTGGAGCAGGCGAAGAGCTGGTTGGTAAGGCTGTCCAGCTCGTCGTTGGAGAGGAGCTGACCGTAGGGGACGGCGGTGGCGCGGGCCAGCGAAAGGGCAAGACGCTCACGGTGGGTGGTGAGCGGCGAGCGTCCTTTATCGGCGATGTCGGCGACGATACTGCGGACTAACGAGACGGGGTCGCCCTCGACGCCCGAGGGTATCGCATTGACGGCATAGCTGCCGCCGCCAAGGTCGGAGAGTTCGAAGCCCATCGTGGTCAACTGAGGCAGGCACTCCTCCAACAGCGGCTGCTCGGAGGGCGAGAACTGCATGACCTCGGGGAAGAGGACGCTCTGAGGCACCATGGGGCGATCGGCGGTCTGAGCGAGATAACGCTCGTAAAGGATGCGGACGGAGGCCCGGTGCTGGTCGATGATCATGAGGCCGGACTTGACGGCGGTCATGATGTAACGGGCCTTGTACTGGTAGTGGACGGGGGACTTGTCGGCGAAGATTGAGGGAGCGGAAGGGGGAGCGGAAGAGGGAGCGGAAGAGGGCTGCGGCACCGCCGCAGCACAGCCAACGGGAGGGACGGAGGCGGAGGCTGCAGGAGAGGCGGCGGGGACGGAGGCGGGGGCTGCAGGAGAGGCGGCGGGGAAGGAGGCGGGGGCTGCCGGAGAAGCGGCAGGCACGGGGGCTTTATGGGGGGAATTGAAGGGGTTATAGGAGGGGTTGTAGGAGACCTGGGGGGCGGTGAAGGGGCTGGAGGATGAGGGGGTGAAGGCGGGGATGTCGGGGCGGCCCTCGGTGTCGAAGTCGATGGAGGGCACCTCGCAGAAACGGCCGATGGCATCCTTGACAGCGGCAGCAAGAATCTGCCAAACCGGCTGCTCGTTCTCAAACTTAATCTCGGTCTTTGTGGGGTGGATGTTGACGTCGATGTCGGCAGGTGCAACATCGAAATAGAGCAGATAGGGCGGCTGGGTACCCTCGGCGACCAAACGCTCGAAAGCGGAGAGAACCGCCTTATGGAAATAGGCGTGCTTCATAAAGCGGCCATTGACGAAGAGATACTGATGGGCACCCTTCCTGCGCGCAGACTCTGGTTTGCCGACAAAGCCGCTGATGCTGCCCATAGCAGTGGAGACCTCAACGGGGAGGAGGTCCTGGGCGAAACGCTTGCCGAAGACATCGGTAATGCGCTGCAGGAGCGAGCCGGCGCGGAGGTTTAGCAATTCGGTGCCGTTGCTGTGGAGCACGAAGGCGATGTCAGGGTAGACCAGTACGATGCGTTCGAAGGCGGTGAGGATGTTATTCAGTTCGGTGGCGTTGGACTTCAGAAACTTGCGGCGCACGGGAACGTTGTAGAACAAGTTCTCGACCTTGAAGTTACAGCCCACAGGACAGGACACCGGCTCCTGAGAAACGACCTTTGAGGCAGCCAGGCAGAGACGCGTGCCCACGTCGTCGCCCTCCATGCGAGTGGACAGTTCGACCTGCGAGACGGCGGCAATAGAAGGCAGCGCCTCGCCCCTGAAACCCATGGTATGGAGGGCGAAGAGGTCGTCGGCCTGCCGGATTTTCGAGGTGGCATGACGCTCGAAAGCCAGTCGGGCGTCAGTCTCAGACATGCCATGACCGTCGTCAATGACCTGTATCGAGGTGCGTCCGGCATCGACGATGATGACATGGATATGACGGGCACCGGCATCGACGGCGTTCTCTACCAACTCCTTGATTACAGAAGCCGGCCGCTGAATGACCTCGCCAGCAGCTATCTGGTTGGCCACGGTATCGGGGAGAAGGTGGATAACGTCCATTTAAGGGAAGAGTGATAAGTGATAAGTGAAAAGTGAAAAGTGAAGAGTGTGGAGTTATTCTTTGGGCTCCTTTTTCTTCTTGGCGCGCCAGTTGAAGATGTCGTAACGGTTGCGTGGGCGGATATAGTCGTACCACGCATAGTCAGGAAGGAACTTCTTCTCTGGAGGGATCTGAGACATGGGGTAGAGCGTGCCCTCAGCCTTTGGCATCCAGATTTTCTTCATCTTGCGGTTCTCCATGAACATACGCAGTTCGGCAGTCTCGGTGTAGTTCAGTCCGACAAGTGAACTGTCGGCCTCGTCGACGGGATAATAGATAATGAGGACATTGTCCTTGGCCTGAGCCTCGTGGATATCGCCCTGCTTGAAGTAGGCGAACATCTCCTTCGACGAAATCTGGTTGAAGTTCTCGCCGTCGGGGAGCTGCTCGATGGAGAAGGCATTGTCAATGACGTGGGCGTGGTCGATGACAGAATCCTTCATGAAGACCTGAATCATATCGCCCACGAGCTGCTGACTGTTATTCCACACGATGGGGTCGCGGTACATGGTCATACAGGAGTCGAGCGAGTTGTAAACCAGGGAGTCGCAGACAGCCTGGACGTCGGTCCTATACGCGCGAACCTTATTAAACGCGTGTATCTTACGGTAGACGGAGTCGGTGTTGATGTTAAACGTGTAAATCTTGAACGTATCAGCATGCATGAAAAGCGAGTCGCGCTGGGAGTAGTCAATGGACACGGCGCGGTTGGTACACATGGCGTAGCCCGTCACGTCGTTATACTCACCGTAGTCGCACGTCAGCTTGTTCTTGTTGACCGAGTCGACGAAGATGACGTTGAAGTAGGCCTTGCTCATACCCGTCTTCTCGTCATGCCAGACGCTGTCGCCGACGAGCATCTTCCCCTGGTTGGTCATAACCGAGCGATTGAGCAGCCGTGCGCGGTCGTTGCGCGTATCGTAGTAGCCCCGCTCGGAATAGATATGGCTCTTTCCCGAAGTGATGTCGGTAGGTCCGACGATTTCGGCCATCGACGTCCGCGTGTCGTAGTAGAGCGTATCGGTGGTGAGGTACATGTCCTGAGAGCGCATCTTGACATTGAAGTTGAAGACGGCGAGCTTCGACTTGGTGTTATACTCGCCCCAGTCGGAGACGAGCGTTGTCTTGCCGTCGATCATCTTTCCGCCCTCGAAGAAATAGGCGTTGTCGTAAAGGCGGTCGAAATTCAGGCTGTCGGTATAGAGGGTCGTCTTGCGGTTCTTCAGTTCGACGTTATAACGGGCAATGGCCATTTCGTCGTTGCCGTCGTAATAGGCATAGTCGCTGAAGAGCGAGAGGGTGTCGCCCTGATACATCTTGACATGGCCAAAAGCCTCGAAAGAGTTGCTGGCCTCGTAGAAGTAGGCGCTGTCGCAATGAAGGGTGGCACCCTTGTGGCGGAACTGGACCTTACCGTTGAGGATCTGGGCTTCGGAGTTGACGTAGCGGTCGTAGTGCAGGCGATCGGCGTGGACGAGGTAGATGTGCTCGTCTTTCGGGGCGACGCGGCGGGGGCGCTTCTTGGCGGCTGACAGGGCGGCTAAACCGCCCTGCACACTAACCACGGCGACGAGGAGCAAGAGGCAGAGGCGGAGAGACCCGCCGGAGAACCGGCGGGCACGGGGGCCGGGGGCGGGACCGTCGGGGCGGCGGGCGGAGCGACGGGCGGCGGCGGGGCGGCGGGTGACGGCGGAGAGACCCGCCGGAGAACCGGCGGGCACGGGGGACGGGGCGGCGGGGATATGGGCTTCGGGGGTCATCTTATCCAGCCTTGGTATTCGAATTCGCAGTCACGGTATTCGGGATTGATTCGGACGTAGGTCGCCTTAATCTTGCTGTCGACCCAACTGCGTATCTTCTTCGCATGCAGGCGCGAGAGCACCAGGTTCTTGAGAATCTGGAAATCATCGGTGACCGTAGCCTTATGACCATCGATCCTGCTCTTGAGCTTGACGACGGCGCAGACCGTCTTACCCTGCTTATTGACCATCTTGAACGCCTTAGAGACCTGGCCTACCTTGAGCGTATCGACGACGCGCACGATGTCCTGGGGCAGGTCCTGCATACGGAACTTAGAGGTACGGCCCTCCTCGGTGAGGTTGGCCATCAAGCCCTTACTGCTGCGCGTATCCTTGTCGTCAGAGAAGATGGTCACGGCGTCGTCGAAGTTGAACGTGCCGTTATACAATCCGTTGAGCACCTCGGGGGGCACGCCCGTCCGTATGGCGTCGGCAATAGAGTCGAGACGCACGATGGCCTTGCTGACCGCCTCGTCGCTGACAATGGGCTTGCGCAGGATATGGCGGCAGTTAATCTTGTCGCCACGCTTGTCAATCAGCTGGATGATATGGTAGCCGAACTCAGACTCTACAATCTTCGACACCTTCTTCGGGTCAGTCAGGCTGAAGGCCACGGCGGCAAAGGCCGGGTCGAACACGCCGCGACCGGCATAGCCCAACTCACCACCATTACGTGCCGACTCAGTATCCTCAGAGTAGAGGCGGGCCAGCGTCGAGAAAGAGGCGTCGCCCCGGTTGATACGGTCGGTGTATTCGCGCAACTCGTCCTTGACGCGGTTGATCTCCTCAATATCTATACGCGGCGTCTGGGTGATAATCTGCACCTCGACCTCAGTAGGGACAAAGGGCAGACTGTCCTGAGGCATATCCTTAAAATAGCGGCGCACCTCAGCCGGCGTCACCTTAATATCCTCGACCAGCTTCTGCTGCATCTTCTGCACCATGAGACGGTCGCGGTAATCGTCGTGCAGCTGGCGGCGCAACTGACTAATCGACTGACGCTTATACTCCTCCAGTTTCTCGCGGGAGCCGGCTATCTGCGTCCAGTCATCAATCTGGCGGTCGATGCCGGCAGCGATATCAGCCTCGGTGACCTCGATACTGTCGATGGCAGCCTGATGGAGGAACAGTTTCTGGACGGCAATCTGCTCAGGAATGGCACAATCAGGATTACCCTTGAAACGGATTCCCTCCTGAGCAGCCTGCAGACGCATCTGCTCGATATCACTGCGAAGGATGGCCTCGTCGCCGACGACCCAGACGACCTCGTCGACGACGGAGGCGGTACTGTCGGCGGGTGCGGGCTGCGGCGACGCCACAGTACGTCCAAGCCGAGGGCAGAGGACGGCGAGGAAGAGCAGCGGGACTATTAGCAGCAGTTTCTTCATCTCCTAATGCTTATTAACGGTTTTAACAACATCGAAGTTGACAGAGAAGGGGAAACGGCGCCTGAGCTCGGCCACCCACTCCCGTTCGAGCTGGTCCTGATAGTCGGCAACGACCTGCCCGCGGACATCCGTATAGTCCTCGGGCCCTTTCTTCAGGACTTTCCCATAGACAGCGTCGAGGGGGTAGTCCTTCAGCTTTGTCACCGTGGTGTCCTTGTGGAAGACGGCACTGTCGACGAGGGCATTGTCGCCCTGCTTGAAGATGCCCTTCTCAACCCTGATGCGGATGATGGAGTCGCCGTTAAAAGTCTTGCGCAGAGCCTCGGCCCACTGGTCGAAACGCAGCTTGCGGACGCAGTCTTTCACGCCCTTGATATCAGCCTGATCCTTGACGTGATAGGCGATGCCCTTGAAACGAGGCACCTTCCAGGCGTACTTCTTCTTATTCTTCTTGAAATATTTCTCCAGTCCGGCCTCATCCTTGGCGGCCTTGTCCCAGACATGCTGGTTGCTGACTTCGTAGAGCAGCAGTCCCTCGTAGTACTCGCGGATAAGGTTCTTCATCTCAGGGTCCTTGGCCGACATCAGGTCAGCCTGCTGCTGCATCACTTCGGCAGCATTGGCCTTTCCACCCGACTGGCTGACGAGGGTATCGACCTTCTGCTGAGCCAACCGGTCGCGAATGCCGCGCTGCTCCATAAACTTCAGGATATTGTCCTTATGGAACTCGAACGGCTCGAGCTGCTTGTGCTGCTTCATGAGAATGATATGGTAGCCATAAGGCGACTGGACCACAGGCGACATCTCGCCATCCTTCAATGCGAAGGCGGCATCCTCGAACTCCTTGACCAGCTGACCGTGCTGCACGAACGGCAACAGGCCGCCCTGCTGGGCCGAGCCCGGGTCCTGGCTCACCTTCTTGGCCAGTTCGGCAAAGTCGGCGCCGCCTTTCAAGGCGTTATAGATGGAGTCGATGCGCACCTTGGCAGCCTTCTGCTCAGCCTCGGTGGCTTTCTGGTCGAGACGCAGCAGGATGTGTGCCACCTGGATCAGACCGTCGGGGCCAATCTGCTTGACGGTATTGTCATAGATGTTGTGGGCCTCCTTCAGCATGTCGGCATCGGTGACCATTGCCGGAAGCACCTGCTGGTCGCGGTACTGCGCAAACTCCTGCTTGAAGGAAGTGAGCGTGTCGTAATGTGCCTCGAGAGCGGCGGCTACCTTCAGCTTATAGTTCACGAACAGGTCGACATACTCCTCGACACTCTTCTTGTCGATGACGCCTTCAGAGTTGTTCTTGTTGTAGCTATACTCAAACTCAGAACGGAGCACGGGAGTGCCGTTGACGGTCATGATGACGGGATCGTCCTGCTGCGGCACAGCCGCAGCGAACAAAGAAGTAGTGGCGGCGAGGAAGAGAACCGCCATTATTGCAATCTTTCTCATCGGTTTAATCGTTGGGACGGCTATAGTTAGGAGCTTCGCTGGTGATGGTGATGTCGTGCGGATGCGACTCGTTGACACCGGCGTTAGTGATGCGAGTAAACTTAGCGTTGTGGAGAGCCTCAATCGTTGCAGCGCCACAGTAGCCCATGCCCGAGCGCAGACCACCCACCATCTGGTAGATGACCTCCTGGACAGTTCCCTTGTAAGGCACGCGACCGGCAATACCCTCGGGAACGAGCTTCTTCACGTCCTTCGTGTCGGCCTGGAAATAGCGGTCCTTAGAGCCGCGCTCCATGGCTTCGAGCGAGCCCATTCCGCGGTAGGACTTGAACTTACGGCCGTTGTAGATGATGGTGTCGCCGGGCGACTCCTCGGTACCGGCTACGAGCGAGCCCATCATCACGCACGATCCACCGGCAGCCAGGGCCTTGACGATGTCGCCCGAGTAGCGCAGTCCGCCATCGGCGATGAGCGGCACGTCTGTACCCTTGAGGGCGCTATAGACATCGTAGATGGCCGACAGCTGCGGAACGCCTACGCCGGCAACGACGCGAGTGGTACAGATAGAACCTGGCCCGATGCCCACCTTCACGGCGTCGGCACCGTTCTCGACGAGCATTCGCGCGGCCTCGCCTGTGGCGATGTTACCCACGACGATGTCGATGCCGGGGAACGAAGCCTTGGCCTCGCGCAGCTTCTCGATGACGCCGCGTGAGTGTCCGTGGGCGGTATCGATGACGATAGCGTCGGCTCCGGCGCTGACCAAAGCCTGCATGCGGTCGAGCGTATCGGTCGTAACGCCCACGCCGGCAGCCACGCGCAGCCGGCCTTTCTCGTCCTTGCAGGCCATCGGCTTGTCCTTAGCCTTGGTAATATCCTTGTAGGTGATGAGCCCGACGAGACGATTGTCTTTATCGACGACGGGCAGCTTCTCAATTTTGTTCTTCTGCAGGATGTCAGCAGCAGCCATAAGGTCAGTCTGCTGGTGGGTGGTCACAAGATTGTCCTTCGACATAATCTCGTCAACAGGACGGTCGAGGCGGCGCTCAAAACGCAGGTCACGATTGGTGACGATACCCACGAGGTGCTTCTCTTCGTCGACCACGGGAATACCACCGATATGATACTCAGACATGATGTCAAGCGCCTGCGACACTGTAGAGCCGAGGGGAATGGTGATGGGGTCATAGATCATGCCGTTCTCGGCACGCTTGACGATGGCCACCTCGCGGGCTTGATTCTCGATGGACATATTCTTGTGGATGACACCGATGCCGCCCTCACGGGCAATGGCAATAGCCATCCGGCTCTCGGTCACGGTGTCCATAGCTGCCGTGACGAACGGCACGTTCAGGGCAATGTTACGCGAAAAGCGCGTTTTCAACTCTACCGTCTTAGGCAGTACTTCTGAATAAGCGGGAATAAGAAGGACGTCGTCGAAGGTCAAGCCGTCCATCACAATCTTGTCTGCAATAAATGAAGCCATAATATTGTACCTTTCTTTAAATTGCCTGCAAAGGTACGAAAAAATAGTGAAAAGTGAAAAGTGAAAAGTGAATAATTTGCTTCCGCCGTCTCTTTTTTAACCACTCTTCACTTTTCACTTTTCACTATTCACTTTTCCCCTAATTCGCCATATCACTGATGAACTTGATGCGCACGAGGCGTATCTCGGTCTCGTCGCCGCCCAGTTCCTGGATAGCCGTCTCCAGGTCGTCGGTGTCTGAGTCGGCAAAGTAGTCGTAAATCTCGTCGACGCGGTCCTCGTCCATCACCTCCTCAAGGAAGTAGTCGATGTTCAGCTTGGTACCGCTATAGACGATGGCCTCCACCTCGTCGAGCAGGTCGTCGAAGTCGATGTTCTGGGCCGTGGCTATGTCGTCGAGTGCAATCTGCCGGTCAATGTTCTGGATAATCTTCACCTTCAGCAGCGACTTCTTTGCCACCGTACGCACGCGGAGGTCAGCCTGACGGGTGATGTTGTTCTCCTCGCAATAGCGCTTGATCAGGTCGACGAACTCCTTGGCGTAGGGCTGCTTCACCTTGCCCTCTCCCACCCCCTGGATGCTTTTCAGCTCCTCGAGCGACACGGGATACTCGGTGGCCATCTGCTCAAGCGACACGTCCTGGAAAATGACGTAGGGCGGGCGCTCCAACCGGCGCGACACCTTCTTGCGCAGGTCGGTCAGCATGCTGCTCAGCACGGGGTCCAGGGCGCTGGTATTTCCTTCGCGCTCGTCGGGTGCATCGGGATCCTCGCTATACTCATGGTCTTTGACGATGAGGAACGACTGTGGCGACTTCAGATACTTCTTGCCCGCCGGCGTCAGCTTCAGCAGTCCGTAGTTCTCGACATCCTTTTTCAGGAAGCCGGCAATCAGCGCCTGGCGGATGACGGGGCTCCACAGCTTCTCGTCGTAGTCCTCGCCGGCACCGAAGAGTTCATGCTCCTGGTGCTTGTGGGCAATGATCTCCTCGGTCTCGCGCCCGATAATAAAGTCCTCAACGTAGTCAGAGCGGAAGTTCTCCTTGATGGCCTGAATAACCTTCAGCGTCAGCACCAGCTGATCCTTGGCTTCAATCTTCGTCTTCGGATGCAGACAGTTATCGCAGTTGTGGCAGTTGTCCTTATCGTAGATTTCACCGAAATAGTGCAGCAACATCTTGCGCCGACAGACCGAGGTCTCGGCGTAGGCGGCCGTCTCCTGCAGGAGTTGCCGGCCGATGTCCTGCTCAGCCACGGGCTTGCCCTCCATGAACTTGTCGAGCTTGCGCAGGTCTTTGTACGAATAGAAAGCCAGACAGATGCCCTCGCGGCCGTCGCGGCCGGCACGTCCCGTCTCCTGGTAGTATCCCTCGAGCGACTTGGGAATATCGTAGTGGATGACGAAGCGCACGTCGGGCTTGTCGATACCCATGCCGAAGGCGATGGTGGCCACGATGACGTCGATGTCCTGCATCAGGAACTTGTCCTGCGTCTCGGCACGTGTCACCGAGTCGAGTCCGGCGTGGTAAGGCAGTGCCTTGATCTCGTTGGCCTGCAGAATCTCTGCCAGCTCCTCCACCTTCTTGCGCGAGAGACAGTAGATGATGCCGCTCTTGCCCGTATGCTGCTTGATAAACTTAATTATCTCCTTGTCGACATCCTTCGTCTTAGGCCTCACCTCGTAGTAGAGGTTAGGACGGTTGAACGACGACTTGAACTCCGTGGCATCCGAGATACCCAGGTTCTTCTTGATGTCGGTGCGCACCTTGTCGGTAGCGGTGGCCGTCAGCGCGATGATGGGGGCGACGCCAATCTCGTTGACGATGGGCCGTATACGCCGGTACTCCGGCCGGAAGTCGTGGCCCCACTCCGAGATACAGTGTGCTTCATCGACGGCATAGAACGAAATCTTCACCGACTTCAGAAACTCCACGTTATCCTCCTTGGTCAGCGACTCTGGCGCCACGTAGAGCAGTTTGGTGACGCCCGATTTCACGTCGGCCTTTACCTGGTCGATGGCGGCCTTGTTGAGCGATGAGTTCAGGTAGTGGGCCGTTCCCTCGTGCTCGCTCATCTGCGAGATGACGTCCACCTGATTCTTCATCAGCGCTATAAGGGGCGAAATGACGATGGCCACGCCATCCATCAGCAGCGAGGGCAGCTGGTAGCACAGCGACTTGCCGCCACCGGTCGGCATCAGCACGAACGTATCCTTACCATCGAGCAGATTCTGCACAATGGCCTGCTGGTCTCCCTTGAATGTGTCGAAGCCGAAGTACTTCTTCAAGGCTTCTGTCAGATTAGTTTTCTTTGTCATAGACTGGCTCCTTCTTTCAATATTTCCTCCTTTTTACTCTTCTTCAGCCGACTTGCAGATGGGAGTTGGCAAGCTGACGGTCAGCATATTCGCGGGTAACGCGAAATTCCTTTACTTTCTTCGATGGCACTTCGAACATGGCGTCCATCATGATACTCTCAACGATGGAACGCAGTCCGCGGGCTCCCAGCTTGTACTCTACAGCCTTATCGACCATCAGTTTTAGGGCGTCGTCATCGAAGTCAAGCTTCACACCATCCATCTCAAACAGCTTCTTATACTGCTTTATCATCGAGTTTTTCGGTTCCACCAAGATGCGCTCCAGAGCTTTCCTGTCGAGGGGATGCAGATAGGTCAGCACGGGCAGGCGACCGATAATCTCGGGTATCAGCCCGAACGATTTCAAGTCCTGAGGAGAGACATACTTCATCAGGTCTTCCTTGTCAATTTTACGGACATTCTGCACCGAGTTATATCCCACGACGTGGGTGTTCAGTCGCTGGGCTATCTTGCGCTCAATGCCATCGAAGGCTCCGCCGCAGATGAACAGGATGTTGCGCGTGTCGACATGGATGAAGTCCTGCTCAGGATGCTTGCGTCCACCCTTCGGCGGCACGTTGACGACCGTACCCTCGAGGAGCTTCAGCAGGCCCTGCTGTACACCCTCGCCGCTGACGTCGCGCGTGATGCTCGGATTATCGGACTTTCGCGCAATTTTGTCGATTTCATCGATAAAAACGATACCTCGCTGAGTCGCCTCAACGTCATAATCGGCCACCTGCATCAGGCGTGTCAGGATGCTCTCCACATCCTCGCCCACATAGCCGGCCTCCGTCAAAACGGTGGCATCGACAATCGTAAACGGCACGTCGAGCAGCTTGGCAATCGTCCTGGCCAGAAGGGTCTTTCCGGTACCCGTAGAACCCACCATGATAATGTTCGACTTCTCAATCTCAACGCCGTCCTTATCCTCAGGCTGCTGAAGACGCTTATAGTGGTTATAGACCGACACCGACAGGTAGCGCTTCGCCTCGTCCTGGCCAATGACGAACTGGTCCAGGTAGTCCTTGATCTCCTTCGGCGTGGGAATATGCTTCAGCGCCGACGGGCCCTTCTTCTGGCGACTCAGCGCCTGCTGCTCCTCGACGATCTTGTAAGCCTGGCAGGCACAGTCGTCGCAGATGTAGCCGCTGATACCCGTTATCAGTAACTTAACCTCACGGTCGCTTCTTCCGCAGAAACTGCATGTTTTCTTCATCTACTTCTTCTTTAGCACCTGGTCAATCATTCCGTAGGCCTTGGCCTCGTCAGCCGTCATCCAGTAGTTACGGTCTGAGTCGGCGTACACCTTGTCGTACGGCGTGTGTGAATGCTCGCTGATGATGGTGTACAGCTCTTTCTTGAACTTCAATATCTCCTTGGCCTCAATCTCGATATCGCTGGCCTGTCCCTGTACGCCGCCCAGGGGCTGGTGAATCATGACGCGGCTATGAGGCAGTGCCGAGCGCTTGCCCTCCTGTCCGGCGACCAGCAGGACGGCGCCCATCGAGGCGGCCATACCCGTGCAGATGGTAGCGACGTCGGACGAGATGAACTGCATCGTGTCGTAGATGCCCAGTCCGGCCGTCACACTGCCGCCGGGCGAGTTGATATAGATGGAGATGTCCTTACCCGAGTCCACTGAGTCGAGATAGAGCAACTGTGCCTGCAGCGTGTTGGCCGTATAGTCGTCAATCTGCGTCCCGAGGAAGATGATGCGGTCCATCATCAGGCGGCTGAACACGTCCATCTGGGTGACGTTCAGCTGGCGCTCCTCCAGGATGTAGGGATTCAAATACTGAGACTGCACCTTCATCACCTCATCGAGGGTCAGGCCGTCCATTCCTAAATGCTTTGTAGCGTATTTTCTGAAATCGTTCATAGTAGTTTACCAATAGAGATACAAAATTAGGAAAAAAAAATGGGAAACGTGCAAGTTTCCCACTTTTTTTTTATTTTTTTTCGTTTTTCTGCTTCAACGGCGGAACTTACGACTGCATTAGCTTGTTGAACTCATCCAGCGTGACGCTCTTCTCATTCAGCTTGACGACGGTCTTCATCTTCTCAATAAGCTTCTGGTCGATGGCGCGGTCGACGAAGTTCTCGACGTTCTCGCGCTTCTTCAGCTGCTCGTCGGCATAGTTCTCGAGCACATCGTCGGGTACGTCGGACATGCCGTACTGGGCAAACTGCTGACGGATGGCCTCCTTGGCGATGGCCTTCAGGTCGCTGTCGTCGACTTTTATCTCCTGTGCTGCCACGATCTGCTCCTTGATGAGGTGCCACTTCAGCTCGCGGATGCTGCCCTCGAAGTTCTTCTCGACGAAGTCCTCGCCCTTGTCCTTGTTGTTCTGCAGCATGATGCGCTTCAGCAGGGCCTCGGGGAACTGCAGGTCGCCCACCTTCTTCTCGGCATAGGCACGCAGGTCGAGCAGGAACTTGTAGTCGCTGTTCATGTTGAGCTGCGGCTGAATCATCTCGCTGATCTTCTGGCGGAACTCCTTCTCACCGCTGACGGTACCCTCGCCAAAGACGCGGTCGAACAGCTGCTGTCCGACCTCGGCGGGCTCGAAGTGGCGAATTGACGTCACCTGGTAGCTGAAGTCTGACGTCAGGTCCTTCACGGCGTCCTTGTCGACCTTCAGCAGGGCGGCAATCTCGGCGTCGTTCTCAGGATAGGCCTTCTTCGGGTTGAAGGTGATGATGTCGCCGGCCTTGCAGCCGTCGAACAACTTCTTCTGGTCGTCGACCTTGATATAAGCCGGCATGATCATGCCGCCCTCGGTCGTGATGCCGCCCTCGAGGGTGTTGCCGTTCTCGTCGAGCTGGCGCAGGTCGCCTGTCAGCGTGTCGTTACCGCTGAAGATCTCGGCGTCCTTCATCTCGCCGTACTGCTGGGCGTACATCGACACCTGCTGGTCTATCAGCTTATCGTCTACCTTGATGGTGTAATAGTCAATCTTGTCCTTGTCGGTCAGTTCGGCCTTGAACTCGGGGGCCACGGCAATATCGAACACGAAGGTGAAGGGACCGTCCTTCTCCAGGTCCTGCGGCTCCTGCTTCTCGCTGGCCAAAGGCTCGCCCAGCATCTGTATCTTGTTTTCGCGGATATAATCCGTCAGCTTGGTGCCCAGCAGACGGTTAATCTCGTCTACCTTGACAGCCGTGCCATACTGTTTCTTAATCATGCCCATAGGCACCATGCCAGGGCGGAAGCCAGGCACCTGTGCGCGCTTCCTGTAGTCCTTCAGAGTCTTCTCGACTTTCTCCTGATAGTCTTCCTTCTCAAGGGTAATGGTCAGCAGGCCATTCACCTTGTCAGTGTTCTCAAACGTAATGTTCATTGTGCTATATACCTTATTTATTATATGAGTGCAAAATTTGGGGTGCAAAAGTACTCATAAATTCTGAGACCGCCAAACTTTTTATTATTTTTTCAGAATGAAGTCCGTAAATGGCACGGCCGACTACGACAGTTCCTGCTCGGCCGCCTCTTCGCGGCGACGCTTCTCCTCGTCGAGCAGCTGGAAGTCCTTCTTCTGCAGCACGAAGTTCGAGCCGAGGTACTTCTCCTTGACGATGGGGTTCTCGGCCAGTTCCTCGGGCTTGCCCTTGAAGAGTATGCGCCCCTCGAAGAGCAGGTAGGCACGGTCGGTGATGTTAAGCGTCTCGTGGACGTTATGGTCGGTGATGAGGATACCGATATTGCGGTACTTCAACCGCCAGACGATGTGCTGGATGTCCTCAACGGCGATGGGGTCGACGCCGGCGAACGGCTCGTCGAGCATGATGAACTTCGGTTCGATGGCCAGACAGCGCGCTATCTCCGTGCGGCGACGCTCGCCACCGCTGAGCTGGTCACCCTTGTTCTTGCGCACCTTCTGCAGGCGGAACTCCCTGATCAGCTCTTCCAGCTTTTCAAACTGATAGTCGCGCGGCTTGCCCGTCATCTCGAGCACCGACAGGATATTGTCCTCGACGCTCATCTTGCGGAACACCGAAGCCTCCTGGGCCAGATAGCCGATGCCGGCTCGGGCCCGCTTGTAGACGGGGAAATCGGTCACTTCCTGATCGCCCAGGTAGATGTGTCCACCATTGGGAACAATCAGCCCCGTCGTCATGTAGAACGACGTGGTCTTGCCGGCACCGTTAGGGCCCAACAGCCCCACGATCTCACCCTGTCGGACGTTGAAGTTGACGTCGTTCACCACCGTTCGCTTGCCGTAGCGCTTCACCAGCCCCTCGGCCCTGAGTACAATGCTCTCCTGTTCCATAAAACCAGTTTTTGGGTACAAAGGTACAAATTTTATGGCAGGCAAAGGCGCTACGACGCAAAGAATTATGATAAAAAAACAAAAAACTCAGTGTCTTTGCGTCTTTGCCTACCATTTTTTATATAACTTTGCACCCAAATACGCTGTTAAGATGAAACTTCTGCAGAAATGGCTGACCACCTTCGGTCGCTACGTCATGCTCATGGGCCGCACGTTTTCCGTGCCCGAGCGCCTGCGCATGTTCTGGAAGCAATACGTCAAGGAGATGGCCCAGCTGGGTGTCAACTCCATTGGTATCGTGCTGCTCATCTCGTTCTTCATCGGGGCCGTTATCTGCATCCAGATGAAGGTCAACATCGAGTCGCCCTGGATGCCACGCTGGGTGGCGGGCTACACTACCCGCGAGATCATGCTGCTGGAGTTCTCGAGCAGTATCATGTGTCTGATTCTGGCCGGAAAGGTAGGGTCGAACATTGCCTCAGAGCTGGGAACGATGCGCGTCACGCAGCAGATTGACGCCCTCGACATCATGGGCGTCAACTCAGCCTGCTACCTCATTCTGCCTAAGATCTTAGGCATGATCACGCTCATGCCCTTCCTCGTCATCTTCTCGTCGGCAATGGGCATCGTCGGGGCCTACTTCACGGCCTACGGCATGCACATCATTCCGGCCGACGACCTGACGTTAGGACTGCAGCACTCGTTTATTCCCTGGTTTATGTGGATGTCGATCATCAAGAGTATCTTCTTCGCCTTCATCATCACCTCGGTGCCGGCCTTCTTCGGCTACACCGTCGAGGGCGGCTCTGTCAACGTAGGCAAGGCCTCGACCGACGCCGTGGTTTCCTCGTCAGTACTCATTCTGTTCTCTGATGTCTTCCTTACCCAACTGCTGTCATGATTGAAGTCAAGAATCTATACAAGTCATTTGATGACAAGGACGTGCTGAAGGACATCAGCACCGTCTTCGAGGACGGCAAGACCAACCTCATTATCGGACAGTCGGGCTCGGGCAAGACCGTGCTGATGAAAAACCTCGTCGGACTGCTGGAGCCCACCAGCGGACAGGTGCTCTACGACGGGCGCGACTTCGTTGCCATGTCGAAGCAGGAGAAGGTTCACATGCGGCGCGAGATGGGCATGATCTTCCAGTCGGCGGCGCTGTTCGACTCGATGACGGTGCTCGAGAACGTCATGTTCCCGCTCGACATGTTCTCGTCGATGACGCTGCGCGAGCGCGAACGGAGGGCCATGGAATGCCTGGAGCGCGTCAACCTGACTGGTGCCGAGAAGAAGTTTCCCGGCGAGCTCAGCGGCGGCATGCAGAAGCGCGTGGCCATTGCCCGCGCCATCGTGATGAACCCGAAGTACCTGTTCTGCGACGAGCCCAACTCCGGTCTCGACCCCAAGACGAGCCTCGTCATCGACGACCTGCTGCACGGCATCACCCAGGAGTACCAGATGACCACCATCATCAACACCCACGACATGAACTCCGTCATGGGCATCGGCGAGAACATCATCTTTATCTATGAGGGGCGCAAGGAGTGGCAGGGCGTGAGCCACGACATCATGGAGTCGCCCAACCAGCGGCTCACCGACTTCATATTCGCCAGCAGTCTGCAGAAGAAGATGCGCCAGGCCGTGCTGGCCAATGGTCTCAAAATCTGAAACCGTCTCGCACCGTCACTTCATCCGCCAGCGACCATCACGGCAGACCATGGGCACGGCAATTTCCTCGGCCGTGCTGTCGCCATAACAGAGCAAGAGCATGACACAGGTGTAATCGTCTAACGAGTCGGTAACGGCCGAAGCCACCTCAACGCCGCTGATACCGCCATGGGCATGCTGCTGCTGAGCCGCAAACTGACGGCAGGCCGTGAGCAACTGCTCACGATAGTCGGCAGGCAGGCTGTCAGTCCCCACCCTACCCTCAAGGAACTGCTCATACTCGCCAGCTGCCAAGTGGCGGTAATAGCCCTGGGCAGCCAGTGCAGCCTGCTCCTCGGGGCTCATCCCCATGCAGGCAGCAAAGCCCGTCAGGGCCAGAAGGGCCAGCATGCCCCACGACCGCCTCATCAGCCTCATCACTTCTGCCGGATAAAGACGTTGATGGGCGAGCCCGTGAGCGTCCAGTTCTCACGGATTTTGTTTTCGAGGAAACGCTTGTAGGGCTCCTTGACGTACTGCGGCAAGTTGGCGTAGAAGACGAAGGTAGGTATCTGCGTGTCGGGCACCTGGGCAACGTACTTTATCTTGATGTACTTACCCTTCACCGAGGGCGGCGGCGTCTGCTCAATCAGCGGCAGCATCACCTCGTTGAGCTTCGTCGTACCGATGCGGGCCTTACGGTGGAGATAGACATCCTTTGCCGTCTCAAGAACCTTGAAGATGCGCTGCTTGGTCAGTGCCGACGCGAAGATGATGGGGAAGTCGACGAACGGCGCCATACGCTCGCGGATGGCACCCTCGAAGGTCTTTATCACCTCCTGCGACTTGTCCTCTACCAGGTCCCACTTGTTGACGACGACGACCAGCGACTTCGAGTTCTTCTGTATCAGCTGGAAGATGTTCATGTCCTGGGCCTCGATGCCGCGGGTGGCGTCAATCATGAGTATGCAGACGTCGCTGTTCTCGATGGCACGGATGGAGCGCATGACGCTATAGAACTCCAGGTCCTCGGAGACCTTGTTCTTGCGGCGGATGCCCGCGGTGTCGACGAGGTAGAAGTCGAAGCCGAACTTGTCGTAGCGTGTGTAGATACTGTCGCGCGTCGTACCGGCGATGTCGGTCACGATGTGGCGGTCCTCACCGATGAAGGCGTTGATGAGGCTCGACTTGCCGGCATTGGGGCGCCCGACGACGGCGAAGCGGGGTATGCCGTCCTCGACGTTGTCCTTCTGCTTCTCAGGCAGCAGCTCCAGAATCTTGTCGAGCAGGTCGCCGGTGCCTGAGCCCGTGGCGGCACTGACGCAGTAGGGGTCGCCCAGGCCGAGTTTGTAGAATTCGTACTGTCCGTACAGGTCCTTGCCGTCGTCGGCCTTGTTAGCCACGAGCAGCACGGGCGGCATATTAGCGCGCCCACGAGCTCCCGAGCCACCCTGCCCACGCAGAATCCGGGCCACGTCCATGTCCCAGTCGGTGACGCCGTTCTTGATGTCGCAGAGGAAGAGCACCAGGTCGGCCTCCTCGGTGGCAATGAGCACCTGCTTGCGGATTTCCTCCTCGAAGATGTCCTCGGAGTTGACCACCCAGCCGCCGGTATCGACGACAGAGAACTCATGGCCGCACCACTCGCACTTGCCGTACTGGCGGTCGCGCGTCGTGCCGGCCTCGTCGCTGACGATGGCCTGGCGCGAGTTCGTCAGACGATTAAAGAGTGTCGACTTGCCCACATTCGGGCGACCTACTATAGCTACTAAATTTCCCATTCTGCGTCCTCTCTCTTTCTTTCTTGTTAATCTCCGATTTCCAGCTTATAGCCCAGCGTCAGCATGAAGGCTCGGTTGTAGAAGGCGTCGCCAACGTTCATCACCTTGACCAGGCCCCAGTTGTAGCGGGCGTCGAGCACCAGGTTGTTGTACTCGTAACTGATACCCACAGGTATCGACAGGTCAAACGTGCTCACCTTGACGTCGTCGCCCGTCAGCAGGCGGTCCATCGTGTAGAGGTCGTCAAGGTCGATGGTGGCATCGTCGTACTTGGCCTTGGCCCGCATCTTGAAGCCCGGCTGCACGCCTGCCTTGACGGCCAGCCCCGGCACGACATAGTAGTTCAGCAACAGAGGCACCTGCACGTAGTCGAGGTCGACCTTGTAGTTGTGCTGTCCGTCGCGTTCGTCGAAATAGTCGTACTTGGCACCCTGATTCGACACCAAGGCCCCGAACGACAGGCTGAGCTGGTCGCTCATCATGTACTCGGCCTCCACGCCGAAGTGGAGGTCAACGATTGCCTTGTCAGCATCGCTCAACGTAGCAATGTTCATACCCACACGGGGCTGCACCAGGAAGTCGCCCTCCTCGTGCTGCGCCATCGCAGCGACAGTCGTCAGCAGCATGACGGTCAAAACGATTAGTCCTTTCTTCATACGCTATTTTTCACTTTTCACTCTTCACTTTACCCTTCTCACTCCGGATTATAGCCGAAGTTATCCAGTTCGCGCTTCGACTGCCGCCAGTCCTTGTCTACCTTGACGAACGTCTCTAAGTAGATGTGCTTGCCGAAGAACTTCTCGAGCGCCTTGCGGGCCTCCGTCGAGACCTTCTTCAGCGCCACGCCCTGGTGGCCGATGATGATACCCTTCTGCGAGTCGCGCTCGACGTAGATGACGGCATTGATGTGTATCTGACGCTCGTCCTCCTTGAAGCGCTCCACCACAACCTCTACCGAGTAGGGTATCTCCTTGTCGTAGTAGAGCAGGATCTTCTCCCTGATAATCTCCGACACGAAGAAGCGCGCAGGCTTGTCGGTCAGCTGGTCCTTGTCGAAGAAGGCCGGACTCTCAGGCAGCAACTCCTGAATACGCTTCAGCAGCAGGTCGATGCCGAACTTGTTCTTAGCCGAGATGGGCAGAATCTCTGCCTTCGGCAACAGCTCATGCCAGCGCTCCACAATCCTGCCTAAAAGCACATCGCTCCCCTCTCCTTGGCGAGAGGGGCCGGTGGCGAGGCTGTCAATCTTGTTGATGAGCAGCAGCACGGGCGTCTCCATCTTCTGCACCTTCTCGAGGAAGTCCATGTTCTTCTCGGGCGACTCCACCACGTCGGTGACGTAGAGCAGCACGTCGGCATCCTGCAGGGCCGACTCCGAGAAGGCCAGCATCGACTCCTGCAGCTTGTAGTTGGGCTTCAGCACGCCCGGCGTG
>OCTX012275374.1_pt1 | contig 24525 bp, 16 predicted proteins | sample 1539691 | NCBI WGS metagenome assembly OCTX01 (sample SAMN02144231, study PRJEB22623) | gut metagenome | biome: sheep rumen | host: Ovis aries | place: New Zealand
ACAAGTGCGACGTGCGGGCTGTGTTCTGACGCTGTTAGCTTCATTTTTATGATCACGGATCGCTTCACGCTGCGCGTTTTCGCGATCCTGCTCCGAATTCGCAGTCCCATGCTGCTGCGCAGCACTGCCTGCTCATCCGGAGGCGCGTCAGAAATCACCCCGCCCTTACGCACAAGTGCGACGTGCAGGCTGTGTTCTGACGCTGTTATCATAAAATAAAAAACCGGGGGTGTCGAGGGATTCCGCAAAAATCAACATTGGACCGGAAGAACAGAACTGGCTGTTCTTTCTTTATTTATAATGCTTTTCTGCACATGGACAGATCCGGAGGCTAAAAGTGTGTTGTTGGGTTTCTGCCTGTTAATGACGGATTGTGTGGCTGCGTTAAAATTTACCGCTGATATTAAAACCGGTTATTATAACGAGTTTTATTTTTATGTTTATTTTAATTAAACAATTTAAACAAATCATGTTCTTTGCCAGGGCTGATTTCTGAACCTGCCAAAGATTTGTGCCGCGATTCTGAGGGCAGAAGAGCGAATGTGGGCATGATGCACAAAACACTGGAACAATTACCGAACAAATGGTGAAATCATACAAAACCAAGTATAAAATTTCTGTAAAATTAGCTACAAGAAAAGGGTTGCGGTATCGGTGAAAAACCTTTACAATCAAATAAAAATAGGTTGACCGGATATCATACTATTTTTTGTAACCCGTCAATTTTGCAGAAGCAAATGTTCTATTTTTTTTCCAGGAGCAATACCAAAAAAAATACTGAGGAGGGCATTCACGTCTATGGAAAAAAAGAAATTCTCTATGTCACTTACAACCCAGATCCTGATCGCTACGATCGGAGGTATCGTTTTTGGTGCACTTGTAGGACCTTGGTGCGCAAACCTTAAGTTCATCGGCGACATCTTCATCCGTCTGATCCAGATGTCAGTTGTTCTTCTGGTCATGTCCGCAGTTATCGGTGCTGTCGGCGGCGGCAACAAGAATGCCGGCAAGATGGGACTGCATACTTTCAAATGGATCTTCTTCTTTACTATCATTGCTTCCCTGCTTGGCGTTGCGCTTTCTCTTATCGTTAAGCCGGGTCTTGGCATCACGCTGATCGACTCCAGTGCATACGCAGATACCGAAGTCGCTTCTGCATCTCTGCAGGATACCCTGCTGAACTTTGTTCCTACCAACGTACTCGGCTCCATGGCTAATGCTGCTATGGTTCCCTGTATCCTTTTCTCCATGTTCTTCGGTGCTGCCATGGGCAAGTACGTCAAGGAGACCGGAGATGATTCGATGGTTAAGTTCATAAAGAGCTTCAACGCCATCATCACCAACATTATCAAGATCGTCATGAACATCGCTCCGATCGGTATCTTCTGCCTGCTGGCAAATGTTGCCGGAGCTATCGGCTTCAAGGTCATCATTCCTATGGCGAAGTTCCTGGGCTGCCTGCTGATCGGCGACTGCATCCAGTTCCTGCTGTTCACACCGTTTACCGCTGCTCTTACCAAGACCAACCTGATGAAGTATCCGGCTAAGTTTGCAAAGATGTCCATCATGGCCGTTACCACGACCTCTGGCGCTATCTGCCTGCCGACCAAGATCCAGGATGAGGTTGAGAAGTTTGGTGTCAGCAAAGAGGTTGCTGACTTTACCGGCCCGATCACAATGTCCATGAACAGCTGCGGCGCAGCACAGTGCTACGTTATCGCCTGCTTCTTTATGGCTCAGGCTACCGGCATCCAGATGTCTGCATATCAGATGACGATGTCCATCGTTCTTTCCATCATGATGTGCCTTGGAACCATCTCCGTACCGGGCGGTTCCGTTATCGTTTACACCTTCCTTGCTTCCTCTCTGGGACTTCCGATCGAGGCACTTGCAGTCCTTATCGGTGTTGACTGGTTCGCAGGAATGTTCAGAACTCTGATGAACGTTGACGTTGACGTTATGGTCGGCATGCTCGTTGCAGATAAGCTCGGCGAGCTGGATCACGATGTATTCGACGGCAAGAAGGTTGTTACCTACTAAGTAGTTTTTGCATCACTCGGCAGGGGTCCGTCTGCTGGCACCCCTGCCATTCTTTTAACTTTCTGTAGTTTTTTCATTCGCTATTTGTATAAACAGGAAAGGTGGTAAATCAAAAATGGATGTTAATCAGGACAGATTATTTCATCATCTTCAGGAACTTGCACAGATCGGCATGACCGATAACGGCATTTACTGCATGGCCCTCTCCAAGGAGGAGAACGAAGCACATGCACTGGCTGCCCAGTACATGGAGCAGGCCGGCATGACGACCCGCGTTGATGCAGCCGGCAACCTGGTTGGACGTTATGAAGGCTCAAAGCCGGATGCTCCGGTCGTTATGACTGGTTCTCATCTGGATACTGTTTACGGCGGCGGCGCATTTGACGGAAGACTTGGCGTCATGGCTGGTATTGAGGCGGTTCATACCATGAAGGAGAAGGGCATTGTTCCTGTTCATCCGATCGAGGTTATCGCTTATCGTGATGAGGAAGGCTGCCGTTTCGTCGGAAGCTACTCTGGCGCAGGTCATCTGACCGGCGGTTACAACAAGGGTATCATGGAGCATGCTGACAAGGACGGCAAGACCGTTCGTGAGTGCCTGAAAGAGTGCGGCATCGATCCGGATCATGTGGATGATGCACGCCTTCCCGAGGGATATGCCAAGGCTCATCTTGAGCTGCATATCGAGCAGGGCGCTGTTCTGGAGAGCAAGGGTCTTCAGGTTGGCGTTGTTACCGGTATCTGCTGCCAGATCCGCGGCTTTGTCACCATCAAGGGCACAGCTTCCCATGCAGGAACCACACCCATGGATCTGAGAAAAGACGCCCTTACCGCAGCTTCCGCCTGCATCCTTGAAATCGAGGATGAGGCTAAAAAGTGGCCGCAGGCTGTTGCTACAGTTGGTCAGATCACTGCTATCCCCGGCGGCGTAAACGTCGTTCCCGGCGAGGTAAGATTCTCCATCGACATGAGAAACCAGAAGGCAGCTCTTCGTGATGCCATGTTTGACAAGTGTGTAGAGAGAATGAAAGCCGTCTGCGCAGCCAGAGGCCTGGAGTTCTCCATTGAAGTCGGCATGAAGGACGCAGAGGGCGTTCCGGCTGCTGATCATATCCAGGACATCATCGCAGAGTCCTGCAAGGAAGCCGGCTATCCCGAATTCCGTATGCCCTCCGGCGCAGGTCATGACTCCTCTACCTTCGGCAGCTTCTGCCCGATGGGAATGATCTTCATCCGCTCCAAGGATGGTCTGTCCCACAACAAGGACGAGTACAGCAGCCCCGAAGATTGCGCAGCAGGTGCTGAGGTCCTGTACCGCTCTATGCTGAAGCTGGCCTGCCAGGACTAAGAAGCTCCGCGAGGATGGGGCGTTGACCGGTGATTTCCGGCCATATGGAGAAGAACTTTAAATAGCCTGTCCGCAGATGCATGCTGCGGACAGGCAATAAAGTAATAAAGGAGGTAACTGTTATGTATGATCTGCTGATCAAGAATGGAAAACTTGTCACACCGGACCGCATCTTTGAGGCGGATGTCCTTATCAATGATGGCAAGTACGCAGCATTCGTGGCTCCCGGAACCGATGTGGAGGCAAAGGAAGTCGTTGATGCGAAAGGTAATCTGGTATTCCCCGGAATCATCGACTGCCATGCACATCTTAACGAGCCCGGATTCGAGTACCGCGAGGATTTTGAGACGGGCACCCGTGCTGCAGCTGTTGCCGGCTGCACCACCGTCATCGATATGCCGCTGAACAACGATCCTTCTCTGATGAATAAGGAGATCTTTGACCTCAAGTACAGCAAGATCAGCAAACATTCCGTGATCGACTATGCGCTCTGGGGCGGTCTGGTCGGCGACTACGATGATTCTCCGGATTCTGTCAAGAACAACATGAACGATCTGGTCGATCTGTATAATTGTGGCGTCGCAGCCTTCAAGGGCTTCACCTGCCCGAACGGCGATCTGTTCCCGACCGTTAACCTGGGCAATGTCCGTAAGGCTCTTGAGATTCTTAAGCCCTACGGCGCACTTTGCGGTTTCCACTGCGAGGAGTACGGCCAGGTTCTGGAGAGAGAGAAAGAGGCAAAGGCTAAGACTGGTCAGACCAACGAGCAGAAGATCCGTGATTTCCTGGATTCTCATGATGTCTGGACCGAGTATGTGGCAACAAAGAACATGATCGACATGTGCCGTGCAACCGGCGGCCGTGTACACATCTGCCACGTCAGCCATCCGATGGTCGCCCAGCTGGTCAAGGATGCCCAGTATGAGGGACTGCCGGTCACCGGTGAGACCTGCCCGCATTATCTCGGCTTTACCGAGGATTTCGTATTCGAGAAGGGCGCGCCGGCCAAGTGCACACCTCCGATGAGAAAGAAAGAGGATATGGAGAAGCTGTGGGACTATGTGCTTGACGGCACACTTTCCTGCCTTGGCTCCGACCATTCTCCCGCTGCTGATTATGAGAAGGACAACGAGACCAGAGATATCTGGCATGCATGGGGCGGCCTGAACGCTATGCAGTGGTTCCTTCCGATGGTCTTTGATATGGTCGTTCATCAGAAGGGCCTGTGCCCGACTCTGATCGCCAAGGTCATGGACTACAATCCCGCAAAGGTCTTCGGCCTCTACGGCCGCAAGGGCGCTTTTGAGATCGGCTTCGACGGCGATATCGTTATCGTTGATCCCGAAAAGGAATGGAAGATCGATCAGACAAAGCTGCTGACCAAGGGACATGTGACCTGCTTTGACGGACTCGAAGGAAAAGGAAAACCGGTTATGACAATCGTCCGCGGCAAGATCGTTGCTGAGAACGACATGTACAAAGAGGATGCCATCGGATACGGCGCCTATATTACACCGGTTAAGTAAACCGTTCTGATCTTTCGCTGCCGGCCGCGCAAGCGGCCGGACAGCAAAAAGGTAATATCAAAGTTTCAGAGAGAGGAGAAATAAAATGAGTGACGTCAACAACGCACCACAGAAGGAAAATGATTCCATTCGCCCAATTCCTGCGGATAAGAGGATGATGAGCTGGGGCTCCAATACCATGCTCTGGCTCGGCGGTTGTATTTCTATCGGAACCCTTGCCATGGGCTCTGCACAGCTGGAAAATGGTCTGAACCTCATTCAGCTGCTTATGGCAGTTACCATCGGCTCCCTGATCCTGGTCGTCGGCATTACCATGAACGACCAGTTCAGCTACAAGACTGGTGCTCCCTATGCGATCCAGCTGAAAAGCGCATTCGGTACAAAGGGAAGCAACCTGCCGGTTCTTATCCGAGGACTTCCGGCTATCGTCTGGTATGGCTACCAGACCTGGCTCGGCGGCGCAGCGATCAACAACATCTCCAAGGCCCTGTTCGGCTTTGACAACATCTGGGTATTCTTTATCCTGTTCCAGGTGATCCAGATCTTCCTGTCCATCAAGGGCTTCCAGGGAGCAAAATGGGTCGGCAATATCGGCGGCGTGGTCATTTCCTGCGCAATGCTGTACCTGCTGTACATCTGTATCACCAGCTACGGCGATGTCATCTCCACACAGCTCATCAACAAGAGCGGTACCTGGGGAATGCCCTTTATCGCAGCTGTCATCGCTTTCTTCGGCAACAGCACGACCGTTATGCTGAATGCCGGTGACTATTCCCGTGAGGTAAAGACTGGCTACTCTCATCTGCAGAGAGGCGTTTCCTACTTCCTGGCAATGGTTCCCGCTACCGTTCTTCTGGGCATCATCGGTGCTATGGCTTCCACCGCTACCGGTATCGCCAACCCGATCAATGCTTTCGCACAGATGGTTGACAACAAGGTCGTTATGATCGTGACCCTGTCCTTCATCATCTTTGCTCAGCTGTCCACAAACCTGGCCTCCAACGTCATCCCGCCGGCATATGCTTTCATGGATGTATTCAAGATGAAACATAAGACAGCCGTTATCCTGATCGGTATCCTCGCTGTCTGCACCTGCCCCTGGATTCTGACAAACGATGCTTCTGCAGCTGGCCTGTCCGTATTCGTAAAGCTCTACTCTGCGTTCTTTGCACCGATCTTCGCAATCCTGATCGTTGACTACTTCATCCTCAGAAAGCGCCAGATCACCGATGAGCAGCTCGAGGAGCTCTACGATGACAACGGCTCCCGTAAGGGCGTTAACTGGGCAGCAATCATCGCCATGGCAATCGGCGCCGTGATCGGTCTGCTGAACATCGACCTTGCATTCTTCACCGCTACGATCCCCACTGGCGTGATCTTCTACCTGCTGATGAAGAATATGAAGAGCAGCGAGAATTTCTGCAAGGGCACCATCCTGGAGAAAAAGTAATATAACAGCTTCACACAGCGCATATCTGTGCTGTGTGCCGGGAACTCCGGCAGGATGATCGATCCTGCCGGAGTTTGTGTATAAGCAAGGAGCCATGCTTTTGCTGACGGCCAGACTTCCGCGAAAGTTCTGCTCTCGCAAGGAAGTCTTGCCGGCAGCAGACATAAGGCGAATGCCGTGACAGCGAGTACCTGAAGGGTACGCAGCTGTCTGCATGGCATAGAAATAAAAAAACTGCAGATACGCGCTTGGCGAATCTGCAGTCGGATGATCAGATGTGTTTGTAGGAAGCTTATAACGGGCGGAACTCGACCGGAGCCTCCAGACTCTCACGATCCTGGCGGAGCCTGGCTCGAAGCTGGCGTCTGGCGCTCTTGATGCTGTAGTGGCAGCCGCCGGTCACAAAGGTCAGCCTGCCGTCTTTCACTTTTGCGGTTATTCCGCAGGCGTTTTTACACCCTGAACAGGTAAGCTTTACCGTTTCCTCCTCATCGGAGAAGACGGGTGCGGCATCGGCGGAATCCTGAGAGGCGGCGGCCTTCAGCAGGCATTTGTCCAGAAATGCCGTCATCTTCCGCAGTGTGTTGGCGGTCTCCGGATCGTCCTCATTCCTGTCATAGTCATGGGAGGCGGATGTTGCAATGAACCGGGTGGGCTCATATTTTGCACAGAGTTCGGTAAACTCGGCATAGGGAACATCGGTATCCCCGGTGGAATGAGAGGCAAACAGCGGACAGGGGAAGCGGTCGGTAAGCCGCAGCGTGTAGTCTGTGTAGAAATACTTGTCCCGGCCTTCGTAGATCATATCCTTCCATTTTCCGGTCTGGCGGGCATAGAGATAGACCATGTAGCGCTCGCCAAGGGGTGCTTCGCCGGTGATCTCCTTCGGGAGGGCGTCGATGATGCTCTCGTCTGCCGGCGGAAGAGCCTGGTAGTAGCTGCTGGGATAGCAGTACCAGTTGTCGGTCAGGAAACCGTAGCCATAGAAGGAAACCACGCCGGAGGGCGGAGCAGATAGACTGCTCTTTGCAGCGGTGATCAGGGCCAGCCATGCACCGGCTGAGCGGCCCCAGAGAAAGTAGGGAAGCTGCTTTCCCAGAATGGAAGCGGCGTTGGCGATCCAGTAGTTGACGGAATCAGCGGCATCCTTCACGATCACATCCATTTTGGCAGCTGGAGCGAGCGGATAGTCAAAGGCTGCGATGACGCAGCCGGCGCCGGTCAGCATGTCCAGATGGAGCTTTGGGAGATCCTCACGGCTTCCGTAGAGCAGACCGCCGCCATGGAAGTAGATCAGTGCAGTCCTGGGGGTGACCTCCGGATCACGGTAGATCGTCAAATGCTTATCATAAAGTGCACAGGGGACCTGCCTTACTTCGCTGGTATACATATCGATCATCCTTTCCTTGAGAAGATAGTTAAAAACAGGTTGATTAAAATATAGCATAAAGCGACAAATAATTCAAATATAGACAAAAAGAAATTCTTATTTTTGTGTAGAATTTCTGCTTGAAATAATGGGAAAATTTTGCAATAATTGAATAGTAAAATCCGGTTGACCAATAAACCATCAGTTTTTAATAATTAAAAGGAGATTTTCAACATGGGATATCTTAACAATCAGCTTGGCTACAGAGATGAGATGCTGGAGACCAGATCTGTCGTAAAGAGAAACAACTGGGTACTGCTGGATCCGGACGGTCTGGTAAAGAACCGCATTCCCGGATACGAGAATTGTGATCTGACGATCCTCGGCTCTCCCGAGATGGGCGCTTCGTTTGTGGATTATCTCATCACTGCTCATGCAGGCGCAAAGAACGCAGCCATCGGCGGCAATGGCATCGAAACCTTCATGTATGTTGTTGAGGGTGCTGTTTCCGTAAAGAATGCAGATGTTGAAGCAGATCTCACCAAGGGCGGCTACATCTATTCTCCCGCAGACAAGCCGTTCTGCTTTGAAAACAAGAGCGGGGAGGACGCAAAACTGTATCTCTACAGAAGACGTTATGTTGCAGTTGAGGGCTACGCTGCCCACACCGTATGCGCAAACGAGGAAGATCTGCCCTGGCAGGAGTACGAAGGCATGAACAACTGCTGGGTAAGAGATTTCCTTCCGACAGATTTCGGCTTCGACATGAACATGCATGTTCTGAAGTTCGCGATCGGCGCTTCCCACGGCTATGTCGAGACGCATTATCAGGAGCACGGCATGCTGTTCCTCTCCGGAAAGAGCATGTACAAGCTGGATGATACATGGATCCCGGTCAAGAAGGGCGATTATGTATTCATGGATTCCTACTGCCCGCAGTGCTGCTACGCTGTCGGCGATGAGGGAAGAGAAGAGGCCCTGACCTACATCTACTCCAAGGACTGCAACAGAGAGGTCGAACTGTAAATAACAGCGGCCCGGCAGGGTGCCGGGCCGCCTGACTGATCAAACTTGATAATCGGAGGATAATTATGAAACTGCAGAGACAGGAATTAAAGGACCTGATGAAGCACAAAATGATGCAGGCGGGTCTGCATGAGGATCACGCTGAGACGACCGCTGAGATTCTGACATGGTCTCATGAGAGAGGATATGCCTCTCACGGCGCTGTTCGCGTAGAGTACTACAGCGAGCGTATTTTCAAGGGCGGCATTACCGTGGATCCCAAGTTTACCTGGACCCAGACAGGCCCCAGCACCGGAATCTTTGACGGCGACAACGGCATCGGCTACGTCATCGCAAAGGAAGGCATGGAAAAGGCAATCGCGATGGCAAAGGAAAGCGGCGCAGCAATCGTCGGCATGGCAAACATGTCTCACAGCGGTTCCATCGGCTACTACACCGAGATGGCAGCAAAGGAAGGCCTTCTTGCGATCTCCTTCTGCCAGTCCGATCCGATGGCGATCCCCTATGGCGGTACAGAGCCCTTCTATGGCACGAACCCCATTTCCTTCGCAGCACCGACCGCTGACGAGAGAACCGTCGTCTTTGATATGGCAACGACCGTTCAGGCCTGGGGCAAGATCCTTGACAAGAAGTCCAAACATGAGCCGATCCCGGCTGACTGGGCAGTTGATGAGAAGGGACTTCCGGTTACCGATCCGAACCTGGTCAACGCTCTGGTTCCGATCGCAGGCGCAAAGGGTTATGGCCTGATGATGCTGGTAGATGTTTTCTCCGGTGTTCTGCTGGGCGTTCCCTACGGCAAGCATGTCACCTCCATGTACCATGATCTTTCCGAGCCTCGTCAGCTTGGCCAGATGCACATCGTCATCGATCCGGCCCGCTTCATCGGCAAGGAAGAGTTTGAGAAGAGAATGTCCGCATGCCTCGATGAGCTGGGCGCTGTTCCCGCTGCAGAGGGCTATGGCAAGGTCTACTATCCCGGCGAGCGCGCTGTCATGAGAAGAGACCGCTATTATGCAACCGGCGGCATCGATGTCGTGGATGAGCTGGTCGATTATCTGAAGGGCGATGCCATTCATTTCGACAGATACGATCACAAGAACCGTTTTGCGGAGTAACTAAGAGAACCCTGCTGAGACGCAAAGGAGTATCAGAATGTTATATACAAGAGTGAAAAAGGGCAGTTATCAGGATTCCGTAGTCCTGATGCTTCTGACCAATGAGCTGACCACCATCGAAGGTGTAAAAAAAGTCCAGGTCATGATGGCAACACCTGCCAACAAGGACATTTTCAAGCAGGCAGGTCTTGACACAGAGGAGCTGCAGGCATCCAATGCCAACGACATGGTCGTTGTTGCAGATGTTGATGACGAGGCTATTCTCGATACCATTATGGAGAAGACCGAGGAGTTTATCAAGAAGCAGTCTGAGGGCGCAGTTGCCGCAAAGGGCAGCGAGAGCGTTAAGTCCTGGGAGAAGGCTCTGAAGAAACTTCCCGAGGCCAACCTGGCAGTTATCTCCATCCCCGGTGCATATGCAGCCCTTGAGGCAGACCGCGCGCTCGACGAGGGCCTGAACGTATTCATGTTCAGCGACAATGTCACGATCGAGGACGAGAAAGCTCTGAAGGAGAAGGCTCATGCAAAGGGACTTGCTGTTATGGGTCCTGACTGCGGTACCGGCATCATCCAGAGCGTGCCGATCGCATTTACCAACAAGGTAGCTCCCGGCTCCATCGGCATCATCGGTGCTTCCGGAACCGGTATCCAGGAGCTGACCACTATCATCGACCGTCTGGGCGAGGGCGTTACCAACGCCATCGGTATCGGCGGACGTGACCTGAGAGCTGAGATCGGCGGCATCACCATGATGGATATGATCGATGCCATGGAAGATGATGACACTGTCAAGTGCCTGATCATCCTGTCCAAGCCGCCGGCAAAGGAGGTCCGCGACAAGATCGCTGCCCGTCTTTCCAGCTTTACAAAGCCGATCGTTACCCTCTTTGTAGGTGAGAAGCCGACCTTCCATGAGGAGAATTTCTACCACGCATATACACTGGATGAGGCAGCCCGTCTGGCCGTCGGCCTGGTACGCGGCGAGAAGATCCCGGATGCGACCATCGATATCGACGAGTCCGAGTTCTTCGATGCTTCTGAGAACAAGACCATCAAGGCTTACTATTCCGGCGGTACCCTGGCAAACGAGGCAGCTATGCTGATCAAGGATGCCATGCACTGCGAAGTTCCCCCGGAAGATATCGAAGGCTACATGCTGCAGCTGGACGGCAACGTTGTTGTCGACCTCGGCGATGACGCTTATACCCAGGGAAGACCTCATCCGATGATCGACCCCGGCAAGCGTATCGAGTGCATGCAGGATGCCATCGACGATCCGTCCACCGGTGTTATCCTTCTTGACTTCATGCTGGGCTATGGCTCCCATCCCGATATGGCAGGCGCACTGCTTCCCTCCATCATCGAGCTGAAGAAGAAGGCAGAGGCTCTTGGCCGCAAGGTATTCTTCGTCGGCACCGTCTGCGGAACCAGAAAGGATTTCCAGGGCTACGATGAGGCTGTCCGCAAGCTGACAGAGGCTGGTGTTATCGTCTGCGAGAACAACAAGCTGGCCTGCCGCACCGCAATCCGTGCCATCGGAAGAGATTTCGAGGAGCCCGAGAAGGAGATCCGTCCGCGCAAGGTGGTCGAGGTCGAGAAGGCTGTACCGTCCGACAAGCTTCGTGAGCTTCTGTCCGAGAAGCCGCGCATCATCAACGTCGGCCTGAAGAGCTTCGCTGAGGTCTGTGAGGAGTTTGGCTGCGAGACCGTCCAGTACGACTGGATGCCGCCCGCAGGTGGAGATCTCCAGATGATCAAGGCTCTGAATTACCTGAGAAATATCGATGCAGTCGACGACGCAAACCGCCGCGTCATCGCAAAGGTCGTTGCCAGCCAGCCTGTTCTGATCGACAACGTCCGTGCAAAGGAAGTAATTCCGGAGCTGGCCGAGGGCAAGGTGCTGCTGCATGCCGGCCCGCCGGTAGCCTATGAGAACATGCCCGATCCGATGCAGGGCAGCTGTGTCGGCGCCGTCCTCTTTGAGGAGTGGGCAGATACCGAGGCTGAGGCCAGAAAGATGCTGGAGAACGGCGAGGTGAAATTCATCCCCTGCCATCACGTGAATGCAGTTGGCCCGATGGGCGGCATCACATCTCCGAATATGGCCGTATTTGTAGTTGAGAACCAGACAGACGGCAACCGCGCATACTGCACCATGAACGAGGGTATCGGCAAAGTGCTCCGCTTCGGTGCGTATTCCGAGGATGTTATTGAGCGTCTGCGCTGGATGAGAGATGTTCTGGGTCCGGTTCTTGGACGCGCACTGCGCAGCAAAGAGAATGGCCTGGCCATCAATCCGCTGATCGCAAAAGCAGTTGCCATGGGCGATGAGTTCCATCAGAGAAATATTGCGGCTTCCCTCTGCTTCCTGAAGGAGATGGCTCCGCTGATCACCGAAATGGATCTCAATGACAAGGATAAATACGATGTCATCAAGTTCCTGGCTGATACCGATCAGTTCTTCCTGAACATCATGATGGCTACCGGCAAGGCAGTCATGGATGCAGCCAGAACCGTTACCGAGGGTACGATCGTTACCGCAATGTGCCGGAACGGCTATGAGTTTGGTATCCGCATCGCCGGCATGGGCGATGAGTGGTTCACCGGCCCGGTCAACACACCGCAGGGTCTGTACTTCACCGGCTATGATGCCGAGGATGCCTGCGCAGATATGGGTGACAGCGCCATCACTGAGACCTTTGGTGTCGGCGGTATGGCCATGATCGCTGCTCCGGCAGTTACCCGTTTTGTCGGTGCCGGCGGCTACGAGGATGCGCTCCGCACATCCAACGAGATGACCGAGATCACCATCGACCGCAACCCGAACTTCACGGTTCCGACCTGGAACTTCCAGGGCATCTGCCTTGGTATCGACGCCAGACTGGTCGTGGAGAAGGGCATCACTCCTGTCATCAATACCGGTATCGCACACCGCATCGCCGGCTTTGGCCAGATCGGTGCAGGTACGGTACATCCGCCAATGGACTGCTTCACAAAGGCAGTTATGGCATATGCAAAGAAGATGGGCTTCGAGGGCTGAGTCTTAACTGAATTGAAATAATCTGCAGGTCCGCACACATCTGCCTGCAGGCAGGTGTGTGCGGACATTTTAGAAAACTGCGGCTTTGACCGTGCCGGCTAGATCCGGCCGGACGTAAAGACTGCAGGAGAGGAGCTAGGTATGGCAAAGAGAAAGATCGTTATCGCCCTCGGAGGCAACGCCCTGGGCAATAATGTTAAAGAGCAGCAGGAAGCCGTTGCCAAGACCGCAAAGGTAATCGTCGATCTGATCGAGAGAGGCGATGACCTGATCATTACGCATGGAAACGGACCGCAGGTCGGCATGATCCAGAAGGCAATGGACAAGCTGTATCTTGAAGATCCGGCAAACCAGATCCCCCTTCCCTACAGTGTGGCCATGAGCCAGGGATATATCGGGATCGATCTGCAGAATGCCGTCAAATATGAGCTTCTTGCAAGAGGTATCGATAAGAAGGTATCTACCATTCTTTCCCAGGTCGAGGTCGATCCGGCTGATCCGGCTTTTTCCAATCCGACAAAGCCGATCGGAAGCTTCCTGACAAAGGAGCAGGCGGATAAGCTCGAGGCTCAGGGAATCACCTGCATGGAGGATGCAGGCAGAGGCTACCGTCAGGTCGTCGCTTCTCCGATGCCCATGCGGATCCGTGAGCTGGAGACAATAAAGACACTGGTCGGTGCAGGCCATGTTGTCATCACCTGCGGCGGCGGCGGTATCCCGGTCGTCAGCGATCCGCATGGACGTCTGGTCGGTTCCAATGCTGTTATCGACAAGGATAACGCAAGTTCGCTTCTGGCCGCCTGTCTGGGCGCCGATTTCCTGGTCATTCTGACAGCTGTTGAGAAGGTCGCCATCAACTTTGGCAAACCGAATCAGGAATGGCTGTCTGACCTGACGGTCGCACAGGCAAAGCAGTATATCGAGGAAGAACAGTTCGCCAAGGGATCCATGCTTCCAAAGGTAGAGGCAGCTATCCGCTTTGCGGAATCCGGAGAGGGCAGGAGCGCGCTGATCACGCTTCTGGACAAGGCTGCCGACGGCATCGCAGGAAAGACTGGAACAGTTATACACAAATGAAACAGAGGACCGGCGATGCCTTGCCGCAGGTAATGCGGCTTTCTGGCAGGACCGGAAATGAGGAGGTAGTATGGAAATTCCGTTAAATTTACTGATGTGGGTCGCTGCATTCGCACCGATCGTTGTTCTGATGATCCTGATGCTGGGCTTCCAGTGGGGCGCAGCAAAGGCAGCACCGGTCGGCATGCTGATCGCACTTGTTACCGCACTTGCTCTTTACAAGGCAACACCGGGACTTCTGCTTCTTGAAGCCGGAAAGGGTCTCTGGAGTGCAGTTACTGTTCTTCTGGTCGTATGGCCTGCGATCCTGATCTATGAGGTCAGCGATCATGTTGGTGCTTTCAAAGTATTCCGTAAGGGCATGCAGAATTTTACTCCGAATGAGCTCCTGCAGATCATCATCATCGGCTGGGTATTCGTCAGCTTCCTGCAGGGTATCACCGGTTTCGGCGTTCCGGTCGCTGTCGGCGCTCCGCTGCTGGTCGGTCTTGGCGTAAATCCGCTGTATGCTGTTATCATCCCGCTGTGCGGTCATGCATGGGGCAATACCTTCGGTACCCTGGCTGTCGCATGGGATCAGCTGGTGGCAACGACCAACCTGTCTGAGGATCCTGCAATGCTTCTGGCAACAGCTGCATGGGCAGCAGCCTTCATCTGGATCTGGAATGCCATCACCGGCGTTGCGATCTGCTGGTTCTACGGCGGTATGAAGGCCCTCAAGAAAGGCTTCCCGGCAATCGCGCTGATCTCCCTGATCCAGGGCGGCGGCCAGCTGGCACTTTCCCAGGTCAACCAGACACTTGCCTGCTTCGTTCCCTGCTGCATCGCTCTTGTTGTCAGCGTTCTGCTTGGACGTACAAAGATGTATGGCGAGGCATGGAGCATCGAGGAGAGCCCGATCATGGACCGCTCCAAGACAGGCGCAGGTGCAGATGTTGATATGCCTGAGGGAATGAACATGGCACAGGCCTTCTTCCCCTACATCCTGCTGACTGCTGTTACTCTGTTTGTTCTTCTGATCCCGCCGGTAAAGAATTTCATGGGCCAGTTCAAGATCGGCTTTGCTTTCCCGGAGACGGTCACTGGTTACAATTATGTCAATGCTGCTGCTGAGCAGTATTCACCGGTCGCACTGTTTACACACGCATTCTTCTTCCTGATGCTGTCCTCCTGTATCGGCTATCTCTTCTTCATGAAGCATGGCTGGGCAGATGCAAAGGGCTTTGGCACTGTTCTGAAGAAGTCTGTAGAGGAGACCATTCCGTCTGCAGTAGCTGTTATCGCCTTCCTGGTCATGTCCCGTCTGATGGGCGGCACCGGCCAGACCGTTGTCCTGGCCAGAGGCATTGCCCAGGTTCTGGGCAAGGGCTATGCAGCGCTTGCACCGGTGGTCGGAACCCTTGGTTCCTTTATGACCAGCTCCAACATGGCATCCAACGTCCTCTTTGGTGAATTCCAGATGACGACTGCCAAGCTTCTTGGATTTGATCCCGCACCGATCCTCGGTGCACAGACCGCCGGCGGCGCGATCGGAAATACGATCTGCCCGGGCAACATTATTCTGGGAACGACCACTGCCGGTATCCTCGGCAAAGAGGGTCTTGTCCTTAGAAAGATCCTGCCTCTGACGCTGGCAACCGCCATCATCGTAGGCGTGATCCTTTTCATCACACTGGTTGTGCTTTGATCAGGTCGGAAGCTGCCATCTGGCAGCGGATGGCCGGATGAATGAAAACAAATACTTATTAACGGTCCGCGTGGCAGGAGAACGAAGCCTGCTGCGCGGACTGTATGGAAATCAGAACAATAAAAACCGGTTTCTTTTATTTAGGAGTAGTTGAAAAGTGGATGAACTTATTTTAAACTATAGGCAAACCCATGCGGAGGAGCCTGTAGAAGAGATGAATCGCATCCCTGAAAACAAAAGAAACAATGTCCGTTATCTGCGTCATCATCTGGGACTTACCCAGAAGGACTTTATCAGTCAGTTTCTGACGGATGACAGCGGCAAAGCAGCGATGAGCATAGCGACCCTGTCAAATCTGGAGGCAAAGGGCGGAGTCAGGCTGGATGAGGTCATCCTCGCTTCAGCCGATGCACTGGGGATCGATGTGCTGCTCTTTACGGAAGAACCGGAGAGATTTGCTGAGCGTCTGGATCTTGTTCTGGATGATCAGAAGGAACCGGTACCTGCACAGGGAGATACGTCGAAAAAAGGCAATATCAAACAGCTGCTCGACCGGATGACGATGTATTTTGCCGGGCAGTTTCTGGAGAAAAAGCTGAAGCGGGGCGACAAGATCGAATCTGACCGTACCCTTGCTGAGAAGTTCGGTGTCGGGCGTTCGGCTGTACGTGAAGCTCTGAAGGTTCTGGATGTACTGGGGATGATCGATATACGGCCAGGCCAGGGAACCTTCATCAGCAACAGTGAAGCCGGATTCTTTATCATCCCGCTGTCCTGGTCCATCTTCCTGAACGGCGACCAGATCGATGAGATCCTGGAGCTTCGTGATATGCTGGAGCTGAAGGCAGCTGAGCTCGCTGCTAAAAGCGATGACGAGAAGGCACGGGAGCATCTCAATGATGTGACCGGCAGGATCCGGGATGCGTACATGAACAATGACGCAAAGGTGCTGCTGAACAATGATGTGGAGTTTCATCTGTGTATCGCCGAATGCTCAGGCAATGCTGTGATCTATACGATGATCCAGACGATCAGTAATCTGATGCGTCAGGTCAGCGCCACAGGCATGGTTACTGAGGAGCAGATGAAGGCGATCTATGAGGAACATCAGCTGATCTATGGTGCCATTCTTTCAAGGGACAGTGAGGGTGCTGTCCGCTACATGAAGGAGCACCTGGACAATTCGAAAAACAGGTACCAGTACCGTTAAGGAGGGAATAAAAATGGAATTAATGGATATGCTGATGCAGCGCAGAAGCATTCGTAAATATACAGGAGAGGAGATCCCGCAGGAAAAACTTGAAAAAGTTATCCAGGCCGGCCTTCTGGCCTTTTCCGGAAAGGGACTTGCTCCGACCGAGATGATCGTGATCCGTGATAAGGAGACGATCGAGAAACTCATGGGTATGAGAAGCAATAAGGTCGTTATGCTTGAGCATGCAGACGCCGCAATCGCCGTTCTCGGTGATGCGGACAAGTCTGACACGATCATTGAGGACAGCTCCATCGTGATGGCAAATATGCATCTGATGGCATCACAGCTGGGTCTTGGCAGCTGCTGGATCCAGTCCAGGCTTCGTCCGGCTTCCGATGGAAGGGAAGCAGATGATTTTGTCCGTGATATCCTTGGTTATCCGGAGAATATGAAGCTGGAGGCTGTTCTTGCCCTCGGCATTCCGGAGACTGTACCGGAGCCCAGAGAGCTTCCGGATCCGAAGGGACCGAAGGTCCATTGCGAGAAGTGGTAAAGATAAGCAAGGAACGGCATCGGAACATGTGATGCCGTTCCCTGCATTTATAATATGTAAGGATGTTATATGAGAGAAACACTGATGGGCTGGCTGAGGATCACCGCCGGCCTTTTTATTTTTGCATTCGGGCTTCATCTGACGATCCACGCATCGATCGGCGTTGGTCCATGGGATACGGTATTTATCGGCATAGCCGCAAAAACACCTCTGACCTACGGGCTGGCTGCGACCTGTGTCAATCTGCTGATCCTTGCAGCAGATGTGGCCATGCATGAGGCGATCGGCTTTGGAACGATCCTTGACGCTGTCCTGGTAGGCAATTTTGTGGATCTGATCACCTGGATGAATCTCGTCCCGGAGATCCGTTCGACACCGCTGGCGATCGCGGTTTATCTTGGCGGTCTGTTCATCATGGCTTTTGGCCAGTATATTTATATGCGTGCCGGGCAGGGATGCGGGCCGAAGGATTCCTTTGTGGTCGGTGTAGGAAAACGTCTGCACAAGCTGCCCATCGGCGCTGTGCAGATCCTCATCCAGGCGGCTGTGCTGATCTTCGGATTTCTGCTTGGCGGGCCCATCGGTATCGGTACCCTCCTTTCTGTCACCTGCATGGGGATCAGCATGCAGATCGTCTTTTCGCTCCTTCATTTTGAACCCAGAAGCATCAAGCACAAGAATGTGCTGGAAACGCTGCAGACGATTCGCAATGGCTATTATTAATGCATGCCAAAATGCGGATGGTATGTTATAATTCGGGAGACTTGTGACAGCATTTGAGAGGTGCATGAATGAAGAAGATTCTTGGATTAACCTATGGTGGACTGCAAAAGAAGCTGGTCCGCCTGGTGCTTGCCATTGTAATTGCAACGGTAGGCCTGTTTGCGCTGGCGGCATTATGGCAGAGTCGGATGCTGACCAGTATCGTGGAAGAGACAAGGGTAGAACAGCAGGAAGCGATCTCCCGCACATCAGACGAGATCATGCGTGCAATGCTGGAAAAATCCTTTGTCCAGTCTGCCGGCCTGTATGCATCTCTTGCGGATAATGATTTTTCTGAGATCGTCAAAAATGTCTATATGCTGCAGAGCATGGCCGAAGGGCTGCTGCAGAATGGAGGCACCCTTGCCCCGGCAGAACTCGAACTTCCCGATCTGTCTCAGGATGGCACGGCTTCTGCCATGGTCTTATGTGAGGACGGGGTCGATTATACCCAGTCAGAATATCTCGGACTGATCGCGCATCTGAAGAATCCGATGATCGCGATGGTGGCAAATTCAGACAAGATCAATGCCTGTTATATCGGCCTTGCAGACGGTACACACTATGCAGTCGATCTGAACACGGTAGATAAATATGATGAGAATGGCGAGCTGATCCCATTCCCTGTCCGGGAACGTCCCTGGTACCGTGGTGCGGTGGAGGCCGGAAAGCTTTATCTGACCGGGATCGAGACGGATGCTTTTAGCGGTGAACTGACCATTACCTGCTCGATACCGCTGAAGGTAAATGGAAAGATCGTAGGTGTTGCCGGAGCCGATATTTTCCTGGATAATATGGATGACTTCGTCGAAAGTTCCAGCGAGAAAGAAGGCTATCGCTTTGTGATCAATCAGGAGGGGCAGGTGATCCTTGCTCCGAAAAACAACGAGCTGTTTTCTGCGGAAATGGCATCCCAGGCCACTGATCTTAGGGAGAGCAGCAACCGGGAGCTGGCTGCATTTGTCGCAGAGACGCTGCTCAGACCAACGAAACTTACAACAGTCTCCATTGACGGGACAGATTACTATATGGCTGGTGCGCCGATGCCCTCGGTAGGATGGGCGGTGATCAGTGTGATCCGCCGGGACATCACCGAGATGCCGGAACAGCAGATGCTGACGGAATACGATGAGATCAACGATGCAGCGACCGGGACTTTCCGCAGCAAGGGTGCCCGGACGATGCGGACGCTCCTGCTTCTTATTTTGCTGGTCGCCGGCCTCAGCGTAGTGGCCGCGCTGGCGGAGTCGCGCAGGATCGTGAAGCCCATTGAGGAGATGACGAAGGACATCTATGCCAGCGGCAGTACAGGTGAGCCCTTTGGAATGAAGGATATATACCGGACAGATGATGAGATCGAACTGCTGGCAGAATCTTTCGCGGAGCTGTCCTGGAAGGTCCGGCAGTATATCCGGGATATTACAGAAATCACAAAGGAAAAGGAGCGAGTCAGCACAGAGCTGCATATGGCAAACCGTATTCAGGCCAGCATGCTGCCCAGTGTTTTCCCTGCCTACCCGGAGAGGGGAGAGTTCGACATCTATGCTTCCATGGATCCTGCGAGGGAAGTCGGCGGAGACTTCTATGATTTCTTCCTGATCGACAATGATCATCTCTGCATCGTGATGGCAGATGTAAGCGGAAAGGGAGTCCCGGCAGCCCTGTTTATGATGATCTCCAAGGTCATTCTGCAGAGCTGCGCAATGCTCGGCAAGAGTGCAGCAGAGATCCTGACCAAGACCAATGAGGCGATCTGTTCCAGCAATCCGGAAGAGATGTTTGTCACTGTCTGGCTGGGAATCCTGGAGATCAGCACGGGCAGACTCACGGCGGCAAACGCCGGACATGAATACCCGGCTATGCTGAAAGATGGACGATTCTGCCTGATGAAGGACCGGCACGGGCTGGTCATCGGAGGCATGCCCACGGTCAGATACAAGGAATACGAGATCCAGATGGAGCCCGGCGACAAGCTGTTTGTCTATACAGACGGTGTGCCAGAGGCGACAAATGATGAAGGAGAGATGTTCGGGCTGGAGGAAATGCTCACTGCCCTGAACCGTGAGCCGCAGGGCACCACGGATCAGATCCTGAAAAATGTCCGGATGGCGGTGGACGATTTCGCAGACGGCGCTGAGCAGTTCGACGACATCACGATGCTCTGCCTCGAGTACAGAGGAACCGGAAACGAGAATCCGCCGGAAACAGTATAAAAAATCAACTGACCGCCCAAAACAGGCGCCAAAACAGACAGTATATAGTGGATAGAAACAGAGGAGTCATTTGATTCCCCCTTGGGGGATCGGATGGCTCCTTCTTGTATTACTGATGCAGGATTCTCGTGACTTGTTTATGATAGGAATAAGCAAATGCAAAATAAGAGAATAGGCATTATTTGTATAGAATGTTTTGCTGAAATGTCATAATCATATGGGAAAAGAATAGGACAAAGAAGAATATAGAATGGAAAGATTCAGATAATACGAATAAGAAGATGAAAAATAATAGAAAAAATGCGAAAACATGGTATAATTGGAATAACTGTTAAGGCGCACAGGGCTGTCAGCGTGGCATAATTGACATCTGGGTATAACAGAAAACAATAATCTGAAATTGCAGGAGGAAAACAAGATGCAAGAAAAGAAAAAAATGGCACTGTCTACACAGATCTTTATCGCACTTGTACTGGCAATCATCGCCGGTATCGCTCTTACCGGGCATCCGGAGTTTGCTACAGGCTACATTAAACCGTTTGGTACGATCTTCCTGAACCTGATCAAATGGATCGTTGGTCCGCTGGTATTCTTCTCCATCATGGCCGGGGTTGTGTCCATGCGGGATATCAAAAAGGTCGGAACGATCGGCGGAAGTACGGTCGTATACTACATGTGCACGACAGCCTTTGCCGTAGCCATCGGCCTGTTGTTCGCAAACCTTTTCAAGGGAGCATTCCCTGTACTGTCAACGACAGGCCTGACTTTTGAGCCCTCTGCAACAAGCGTCAACTTTATGGATACCCTCGTGGGAATTTTCCCCTCCAATTTTGTCGTACCCTTTGTGGAGGCAAACATGCTGCAGATCATTGTGGCATCTCTGATCATCGGCTTTGCCCTGATCCTGCTCTCCGACAGTAAAGGAAATGTGGAATTTACCTTCGTGGATATTGCAAATGATATCTGCATGAAGGCCATGGAGATGATTATCAAGCTTTCCCCGATCGGTGTGTTCTGCCTGCTTTGCCCGGTCGTAGCCGAGAATGGCCCGTCGGTCCTGGGATCTCTGGCGAAGGTTCTTCTGGTTGCCTATATCTGCTATATCGTTCATGCCGTCGTTGTTTATTCCCTGACGGTAAGCACGCTCGGACATCTCAGCCCGATCACCTTCTTTAAAGGAATGATGCCTGCCATCATCATGGCATTCTCATCTGCATCCTCAGTTGGAACCCTTCCGCTGAACATGGAATGCTCCGAGAAGCTGGGCGCCGACAAAGAAGTAACTTCCTTCGTACTTCCTCTGGGAGCTACCATCAACATGGATGGTACGGCGATCTACCAGGGCGTATGCTCGGTCTTCATCGCTTCCTGCTTCGGCATTCAGTTGACCTTCGCTCAGATGCTGACCATCGTTCTTACCGCAACGCTGGCATCCATCGGAACCGCCGGTGTTCCCGGTGCAGGTATGGTCATGCTGGCCATGGTCCTTCAGTCTGTAGGCCTGCCGGTCGAGGGTATTGCTCTGGTAGCCGGTGTAGACCGTATCTTTGATATGGGACGTACCGTCGTCAACATCACTGGTGACGCATCCTGCGCGGTCGTCGTCTCCGAGATGCAGAGACGCCGTCTGGCAAAGAAAAAATGATAGTGGACTGATGTGAGTTTGTGAATTCTTAACTTACAGAACACGCCACGAAAGACATTACGCGAACGGCTTCGGCCCTTAAGGGCCTGCAGATTGTTCGCTTAAATGTCTTCTGTGGCGTGTTCTTTTGCGTTCCTATAGAACAAACGGGCCTGTAAGATAAAAGTGTTGCTGAGAATTATACAGAGATGCCCCGGGAAAACATTAAAGCGAACAATCTGCAGACGCATAGCGCCGAAGCCGTTCGCGTAATGTCTTCCCGGGGCATCGAGGCATCAAAGCGGACAACCTGCAGGCACATAGTGCCGAAGCCGTTCGCGCAATGTCTTCCCGGGGCATCGAGGCATCAAAGCGGACAATCTGCCCCTTAATCTTCCGGCATCTTACTTGCTGCGGTTTTTCCAGGCTTCTTCGCCTTTTTTAGCCTCAGCTGCGACCAGGGAGCCGAGGGCGATCAGGGCGATGGCGTTTGGAAGGACCATCAGGTAATTGAAGAAGTCTGTCAGCTCCCATACCAGGTCATTGGACAGGAGGGAGCCCAGGAAGATAAAGGCAATGGCAACGATCATGTAGATCATGAGGGCTGTTTTATTGTTTTTGAAGAGATACTGGACGTTCAGCTTGCCAAAAAGGTTCCAGCCCAGGATCGTGGAGAATGCGAAAAACAGCAGGCAGATGGCAACAAAGGCACTGCCGAAGCCCTCGCCAAAGACCATGCCGAAGGACAGCTGGGCCATGTTTGTCTTGGAGATGCCGTCTGCAGCTCCTGCAGCAAGGGGACCGCCGCCTGCATACAGGCAGGAGATGACGACCAGTGCGGTCATGGTCAGGACGATGAAGGTATCGATAAATACGCCGATCATGGCGACAACACCCTGATCGTGGGGCTTGTCGACCTTTGCGATCGCATGCGCATGGGGTGTGGAACCCATACCGGCTTCATTGGAGAAGAGGCCGCGCTTTGCGCCCTGGCTGATGGCAGTCTTGAGGGCTGCGCCGACACCGCCGCCGATGATGGCCTGGGGAGCAAAGGCAAAACGGAAGATCATACCCAGCGCCTCCGGCAGATAGCGGATACGGAGAACCAGAATGATCAGTCCGCCTACCAGGTACAGGCAGGCCATAAGGGGAACCAGCTTTTCCGTAACGGATGCAATGCGGTGTACGCCGCCGATAAAGATCAGGGCAGCGATCGCAGCAATTATGATACCGATGATCCAGCCGGGGATGCCGAAAGCATTGGTGCAGGATTCTGCGATAGAATTCGACTGAACCATGCAGCCCATGAAGCCGAGGGCAAGGATGATCGCTACCGAGAAGAAGACGGCCAGGAAACGGCCAAAGCTGTTCGGGAAGGCCTTGTGGATATAGTAGACAGGGCCGCCAACGGCATTTCCCTCCGCATCCACCTCTCTGGTCTGCTGGGCAAGAACAGCCTCTGCATAGATGGTAGCCATTCCAAGGAAGGCGATCACCCACATCCAGAAGATCGCGCCGGGGCCTCCGGTCAGGATAGCGCCGCAGGCACCTACGATATTACCGGTACCGACCTGGGCGGCGATCGCCGTGGTCAGGGCCTGGAAGGAGCTGATACCTCCCTTCTGACGGCCTCCGTGGAGAGAGAAGTTGCCAAAGACGCGTTTCATTCCTTCTCCGAAGCAGCGGATCTGGACAAAGCGTGTGCGTACCGAGAAGTAGATACCGGTGCCGATCAGCAGGATGATAAGAATGTAGTCAGCAAGATAGCCGTTCACGGTCTGGACAAATTGCAGCATGATGGATCCTTTCTCAAGATAATGTTAGGATGGCGGGATAACGGGCCACCCCATTTCCTGTAAGAACAAAAAAGCCGCCGGGAGGATCCGCCCGACGGTATAACAGGACATGAGGACAGGACAATGTGAGCATGTACCTGCTTCATGCGATGATCCTTACTTTTGCCTGAGAGATTCAGCATCGGTTCAAAACCGCTGCCTTGCACCTTCGGCACCCCGTCTGGCGGGGATTCTCGGGATTTTCCTCCGCTTCCTGTTCCATAAAGGGTCAGGAAGTTTCAACGGATATTCAGTTAGCGTTTGTATTATGACCGTACCAAATAGATTTGTCAACAGGAAAAACTGGAGAAGGTATGAAAAAAGATATTGGAAGAATAGAATCCGTCAGAAATATGTATATCAGGAATGCATTGGCACCCTTTTAAGAACGTCCGCAATCGGGATATGCCTTGCAAAGCCGCATGGAAGAATGCTGCGCATACAGCAACAAAAAGCAATTTACATCGGATTGTAATCAGCTTATACTTTTTCATATAAGATGTCAGATATCAGGCAGAAGATGGCGCATTTTACCGGCAACAGAGCAGCGGAAGATGCAATTGCGGAACAGACATGCACGGATCAGCATGCACGGATCAGCATGCACGGATCAGCATGCACGGATCAGCATGCACGGATCAGCATGCACGGATCAGCATGCA
>OCTX012236176.1_pt1 | contig 24523 bp, 27 predicted proteins | sample 1539691 | NCBI WGS metagenome assembly OCTX01 (sample SAMN02144231, study PRJEB22623) | gut metagenome | biome: sheep rumen | host: Ovis aries | place: New Zealand
TCTTCATTAACCTTATACATCCATCCTGACTGAGGTCCACAATCAAACTCATAAAGCTGATTTATACCTTCAACATAAACAGATTTATATACTGGTGATGTTGATGATTCAATATGTATCTTTTCGTCCTTACATACTTTTTTTAATACATCAAATACAGTATCACCTTCATGCATTTTTATATGTTCCTTTTTAAAAATATAACCATCCTTTGGAAGATACTTTTCCTTATCCTTATTAAAATCTTCCATATGACTTAAAATTTGTGTACAGTTTATTTCAATGGTTACATCTATTTGCTTTCCTTTTTCTTTCTTAGTGCACGAAGTAGGTAATATAAGCATGCACATAATAAGCAAACAACTAATAAACCTATAAATACGATTTTTAACCATATACCATTATCCTTATTTTTATTATTCGTCTTTGTTTCAATTTCTGTAGTAGTTTCATTTTTCTCATAATTCACTACGTTATCTTCATTTAGGAAATTAACATTTGTTTTATTATTATCTCCATAATTAAATAATTTATCTTCGTTTTTGTAATATGCATTACTAATCATACAAAATGCAAGCATAGCCTGCTGCGTTGCAATAGCATTACCTGTATCAGCATTTTTATCATCATATAAATGAGCATATAACCCATCCTTAGTCTTATATGAAAGAATATTATCTATTGCACGATTAAAATCATAATTCTTGTCCTTAACGCAAAGCATAGCCATTGTAGCATAACTTAAACTTTCAGAATTAATATTATCCATGCTTTTAAATTCTCCGTTATCATCAGACTGTTCTTCAATAAACTTAACGGCTTCCTTTAAGAATTCTTTATCGCATTCCATATCCTTACTATATAAACTTCCAGCTAAAACTGCCATTGCAGTTAAGTCCACATCACCCTTATCACCCATAAGAGCAAAGCATCCTTTATCTTTCCACTCATTTGCTAATATATTATAATAATCAGTTCTTTCTTTTTCATATTGATCTTTTATTTCATCCGAAGATGATAAAGCTATAAGAGCCCATATTGGACCATTTAATCCCTGTGAACATATATCATCTTGATTTTTAAGGTTATTAGTTATATTATACTTATCCTCATTATGACTTATACCTAAGGCACTCATTGTTATAACTGCCTTTGAAAAATCGGTTCCCTTGTTAGATAGAGTCCCCTTATATGAATTAATTGATTTAACAAACTCTTTTTTATAGCCATTTAAGTATTCACTATCTATTTCTTTTCCAGATGATAATAGAGAAATCATCTCCCATTGCATTTCTAATGCAACGTCCTTATAATCAATTTCTTCAATTCTATTTTTATATTCCTCTATTTCCTCATCAATCTTTCTTATATGTTCTACATCTATTAATTCAGTTATGCTTTTTGCTTCATTTGAAGCAATACCAATTATATAATCATTCTCATTAGAATTGTTATTTTCATTCTTATTATTGTTATCTTTTAAATTATCATTATTAGATTCTTTATTTATAGTATTATTATTTGAATCCTTATTATTCGAATCCTTATTATTTACATCACTTGATTTTGAATCAGAGTTTGATTCTTCGTTAGCACTATTCTTATTATCTTGAGTTGATTTATCATTTTCCTCATTATGTGTTTTCTTATTTCTATGTTTATTTTTTCTTTTATGTTTATGACTACTTTCTTCTCCACCATTTGAGTTAGTCTCATTTTGATACTTATTATCACTGTTGTTATGATAATTATTATGCTCTTTCTTTTTAGCATCATGATCACCTTCATGCTGACTATCATCATGGGATGATTCCTTCTGTTCTGTTTCACTCTGACCATCATCCTTATTAGGATCAATCTTTTTTATAATAGACTTAATATCGTCCTTATCCTTATCTAAATCTTTTAAGACTTTTAAACCTTCTTTATAGTGCTCACTATCTTTATTATTTGCTAATGTTTTTATAAGTTTATCTCTATTAGCAGGAACTTTTAAATCTTCTCCTAATCCAAATAAAGTAAACTGAATTCTAATAACATCCCCATCGCTTACTTTATAATCTGACATTCCAACATTAGGCGCACTGTTATTAACAAAGTAATACCATCCAGAAGTACCAATAAAAGAACGTTCAGCTAAATCTGGTGCATTAACATTATTCGAATTAACTCTTCTATTGTATACATCACTATTCTTTATAATCTGTGGAATATCAAAAGTTCCATCATCACATTTTTTTATTCTTGATAAATAAAAACCATCTGTCAAACTACCATTATAAACATATGTAATATTATTATCAGAAAATACCTTATCAAGTATTTCTGAAACTCTAGTGTTTTTTGAAACACTAATTTTGCATGGTTCTATAATTAAATTTTGTCCAATAATCGATTTTTCGCATGTAAAATAAACATCAATGCTATCATTAGCAGATGTAACCACTCCATTATCAACAAATATGCAATTTATTATTAATACAAAAATTATAATCTTCGCGAAAAATCTATTTCTATTCATATCCATCACTCTTATATATCAAATTCACACTTAGTATCAAAATAATACTAAGTGTGAATTCAACATTCTAATTATTTTTTAATTTTGATTTTCTTAGTCTTTGATTCTAAACTGAATACCTTTGAATCATCAACATTCATAAATGCCACAACTTTATATGTATATGTTTTCTTTTTCTTAAGTTTCTTATTTGTGAATTTAAGAGTTTTAGAACTAACTTCTTTTACTTTCTTAAATTTACCTTTACCAACTTTTCTATAGATAATATAACCATCAGCATTATCTACAGCTTTCCAAGATAACTTAGCTTTTTTCTTTGCGCGTTTAACCTTAAGTCCTTTAACTTTTGAATTTGTAAATTTAACAATCCTCTTAACTAATTCCTTATCTTCAGAAGTTGCTTTATCATCTTTTATTTCACCACTCTTAGAAGTTGCTGCTTTTGCAGTTTCTAATTCTTTTGTAGCCTTAGCTAAATCAGTTTTAACTTTTTCTAGCTCAGCATCTGATGCTTCCTTATCCTTTGTATATTTTTCTAAATCAGCCTGTGCTTTTTCTAAGTTTTCTTTTGCAGTTTCAAGTTGTGCTGTTAAAACTTCTTTACTTCCATTTGCACTGTCAAGTTCTGTATTTAAATCTTCAATCTGACCATTTAAAGTTTCAATCTGACTATTTAAGTCTTCTATTTCTTTTTTAAGAAGTGGAACAACATCCTTTACTTCAAGCTTAAATTCAGGAAGTTCACTAAAATATTTTTCAAGAACTGGTGCATCTAGATTTGGTTTTCCACCATTTTCAACCAACTTATCTGCTCCAAGGCCTGAACCCCACCAACTTTCAAAAATAGATCCTTTAGTGAATGTATATGTTCCCTTGGCATTAAATTTCAAAATCATTGAATTATCAGTAATGTTATACTGCTCACCAAAACCTTTTACTTCTCCGTTTTGAGCAACAGCATCCTTACCTGCTCCATCAACATATGTAACTTCTTCGGCATTATCTACATAATAACTAACAAAACTACCCTTTGCTCCCCAAGATGGGTTAAACATTGTTGGATTATAAATTCCTGCAAGTTTATAAACAGGAAGAGAAATACCATTAAATTTTATTTCAACTTCATCACCCTGATAAATATCCTCGCCTTCACGTGATAAATTTGTCACTGTATAACTTACTTTTCTAGCTTTAACAACCTTGTATAATGTCTTGAATTTACCTTCTTCATCCTGTGCAGTAATTCCAATAACATTAGCACCTTCTTTAAGTTTAAAACTATATTTTCCATCTTCTGATGTTAATGTTTCATTATTTGCTGTAACCTTAAAGATCTGACCTTCATCGCAAGTAGGTGCAAATTCTAATTCTTTTTCATCTATATAGTAAATTGTATCATAGCTACTTAAATCAATACCTGATTCAATATTAATATCTGCTGGGTTGCTATTCACATCAAAAACTACATATGTAACGTTACTATCATGTGTTCCTGCCCATACTTTATCATAAGCAAAAACTGGATCATAACTTACCTTAACGATAGTTGTTCCTTCCTTAACAGCTTTTACAGATACTTTCTGTGAACTATCATTTGCTGATAACTTGATACTATCACCACTAATAATTTCAAAATTGAAATTTGGTCTTACTACATCTGCAACTGGTGCTACATCACTCTTATTAATCTGATTTACTCTTCTTGGGTATATTTCTGCTGAATCGCCTTTTTTTAATTCCTTGAAATCATACTGTAACCATAAATCATCGTAGACATTAGCAACTGAATCATCTTCTACTACATTAACTGTGTAATATGGCATTACAACATAGCTACCATAATCTTCCATATCTTCTGATCCAATTGCTGTAATATGATATGTACCAGGTTTACCAAAACTAATAGTAACATCACCATTGTCATCAGTAATAGCATCTTCAATTGGTGTAATAGTATAACCATCTTCACCAACTAATGCCAACTGTACATCAGCGACATTTTCTCTACCATTTTCTTCAATCACTTCATCAGGATAACCTTCCCAAAGTGCTCCATAACCTGTTACATTAAGATGTTGATCAACACCTGCAACAAGTGTTGAACCATTTAATTCTTTACCATTATAAGATACATTTAATTTATAATCCATAAATGCAACTGTATCCTGTGCCAAAGCAAATCTTACTTCGTCATTATCTTTTATTACTGCCTGATTAACAGCATCCATTGTACACTGTCCATTATACGCTTCTACAGGTACACCATCATGTGGTGCCTTTCCATTTACATCAAAAATCCAATAATATGATTCTACTCCAAATTCTTTAGATACATACCCGTAATCTGCAACAAGATAATCACCTTTAGTATCCTTTGTAAAATCATCTCCATAAGTTTCTTCATGCATTGCTACTAATGCATCAAGTGCTGTAACCTCACCTTCAACTTTTGGATTATCAACATAACCATAACTTTCTGCTTTATCAGCTGATACAGTTATTTCATGATGTGGAACTATAAACTGATATTCTGCCTGAGCTGATACTTCAACTGTAGCTGTTTTTACAGTATTCGCTTGTTCTTCTTCTGCAAAAATATTAGTTGGTGCAAGACTAATAACAAGCGCAGAAGAAAGAACCAATGATAATATTCTTTCTTTTAATTTCATTGGCTTACTCTCCTTAATATTCATACTAGGCTTTGCCAAGCCCGTTTTATGTCAAACATTAGGTAAGTCTCCTGGCTTGTGGAATGTCTCATCCTTCCCAAGGTGTATTTGCACCCAATACCCCTCAGTGGATTTTACCTTCTTCGTCAGACAAGTGCTAGCACTTGCCAATTCGTTCCGCAGTTTTCTTGATGAAAACTGCTCCACTACAGTTGTGGCAACAGCTCCGGCGTTCCGGATTCCTCGTTACTGCCTTACGGCAACCTAATGCTTTTACAACTTTAATATTATAACATTTTCACTTTATTTTTTTAAGTTATAACTTTCTTTTACAAATTGCATTTTTCTATTACAAATAATAGTATTTTTTTATTTCTAATATTCAATACCTCTTCTTGCATCCACGCCTAAATCAAATGGATGTTTCTCCTTAACAACCTTAGAAATGTAATCTGCAATTCCACCAAGTTTTCCATCATAAGCATGTCCAGAAATTACAATTTCAGTCTTATCTCTATTCTTCTCTAAAAACTTGATAAACTTATCCTTAGCAAATACATTCTCATATGCATAAACCACTTCATCTAACACAATCATGTCATATGAATTTTTATTTTGTAATTCATACACTTCTTCAATCTTTTTATTATAACCTTCTTTAATCTTCTTCATCTGTTCTTCCATTTCCTTATTATCAAATGCCATGGTATATAAAACATCCTGAGGAAGATAAGTAACATTCTCCATATTTTTTAACATGATAACTTCCGAAGAATCATTATTTTTAAAAAATTGTACATATAAAACCTTTCCACCACTTCCAGCCATTCTAACTGCTCCGCCTAAAAGTGCTGTACTTTTCCCTTTACCATCACCATAAAAAAACTGAATCATTTTTCTTCTCCATTAAAAATTTAAGTACTTATCGTAGTACTCCTTAAATGTTTCTCCAACATGTGTTGTGAAATACTCACTACCCTCAATATCTGATATACTAAACAATGCATTAGCCAAAGCATACATATATGAGCTTTCATATGTATCAGTCATAAATGCACCATCATTATTTATATCCTCATATATTTCTTGTGCACTGTCTGCATATCCCAAATCATTATAAAAGAACTGTCGATATTCTGATAATCTCTTTGCCATCATAATATCGTTAATTGTATAAAGCATATTCTCATTATCAATTTTAATTTTATAATCACTCATTGTTTTTTCGAGAATATCCTTTAATTTTTCAGTCTTAATCATACTTTGCTTATTTTCCTCGTACATAAAGAAAAAGATTTCTCTTAAGTATTCAGAATAATTTTCATTATCAGATAATTCTATTTTCTCATTAAAGTAATCAGCAAGCCCACTATAAATATCAATTTCAGCAAATACATCATCATAACGTCTTAACATATATGCAATAGAAACAGTATTCACTACCATTTCATCTTTATCTAATGACTCACCTTCACGTATCTTGGTATTATTAATTAACTTAGTATTCTCATCATAATACTTTTTCATTTCCTTAATTAATTTTTCACTATTACCTAGTTCAAGATATTTATCAGCAAGTAACAAACCTGCAAGTTTTTCTGAATCCATTAATGTATTATCATAATTCTTAACAGCTTTCTTTGCATTCTTCTTTAATTGATTTTTTGTATCCGAATCAATTGTCGCATAACTATCAAGTAAATCAATGTTTTCAAGCATAAGTCCATATTCTTTGGCATTACTAATTACATTAATATCATCCTTATCGAAATTATATTTAACCTCAAAGAAAATTTTAATTGCAACCAAAACCACAACAAATGCTATTGCAATAACTCCCACAAGTATTGCAACTCTTTTAAATATGCTTGCATCTTCATCCTCTGCAATCTTTCTAAGTTTATCTTCTTTTACTTTTGTATTTTCGTTATTATTCTTAGCCATACTTACCCCTTTTACTAGTTCACATAAAATTAGAGAGTCAGAACTTTCCAACTCTCTATATTATACTACATTTATATTAATTTAAAAACCTTCACCTATTATATTGTAGCAAGTGCCTGTTCAAGATCCTTAATTAAATCTTCTTTATCTTCAAGACCACATGATAAACGAACTAAGCCTGCTGGGATACCTGCATCCTTAAGCTGTTCATCTGTAAGCTGTCTATGTGTTGAAGTTGCTGGATTTAAACAACATGATCTAGCATCAGCAACATGAGTTTCAATTGCAATAAGTTTAAGAGCTTTCATGAATTTTTCAGCTTCTGCTCTTCCACCCTTAAGTTCAAATGAAACAACACCGCATCCACCATTTGGTAAGTACTTCTGACCAAGTTCATAATATTTATCACCCTTAAGTCCACTATATGAAACCTTTGTAATCTTATCATGACTATTTAAGAATTCTGCACAAGCTTGTCCATTTTCTACATGACGAGCCATACGTACATGTAAACTTTCAAGTCCAAGATTTAAGATAAATGCATCGTTAGGTGACTGTTTGCATCCTAAGTCTCTCATAAGCTGAGCTGTACACTTAGTAATAAATGCTCCACCCTGTCCAAATTTCTCTGCATATGTAAGTCCATGATATGATTCATCAGGTGTACAAAGTCCTGGGAATTTCTCCTTATGAGCCATCCAATCAAAATTACCTGAATCGATAACAGCACCACCAACTGCACTACCATGACCATCCATATACTTAGTTGTTGAGTGTGTTACAATATCAGCACCCCATTCAATTGGTCTACAATTAACAGGAGTTGGGAATGTATTATCAATAATAAGTGGTACTCCATGTTCATGTGCTACCTTAGCAAATTTTTCAATATCTAAAACTGTAAGTGCTGGGTTTGCAATAGTCTCACCAAATACTAATTTTGTATTATCCTTAAATGCTGCTGCAAGTTCTTCCTCTGTACAATCTGGAGAAACAAATGTTGTTTCAATACCCATCTTTTTCATAGTTACAGCAATAAGATTAAATGTTCCACCATAAATACTTGATGAAGCAATCATGTGATCTCCACTTTCGCAAATATTAAACATAGCAAAGAAGTTAGCTGACTGTCCTGATGCTGTAAGCATAGCTGCAGCTCCACCTTCAAGTTCAGCAATCTTAGCTGCAACCATATCACATGTTGGATTCTGAAGTCTTGAGTAAAAATATCCTGATGCTTCAAGATCAAATAACTTACCCATATCTTCGCTTGTATCATATTTAAATGTTGTAGACTGAATTATTGGAATCTGTCTAGGTTCTCCATTAGTTGGTGTATAACCACCCTGTACACACTTTGTGTTAATCTTGTAATTACTCATATCTTTTCCTTTCATCTATGTTATAATCTTTTTCTATTTCTAGTTATAAACTAAATTTAATCCATAGTTGATTTTAAAGGAATCTTAAGCAAATTACCAATATATGAATTTTATATCTTGTTATAAGCAAAATCTATTACTGGTGAAAAGTTAAACTTATCAGTGATTATTTGCTGAAAACATTATCAGTGAATGGTTTAATTCTTTCTATAATAACAATCGCTAAAATCATCTTTACTATATCAGGAATTATGAAAGGTGTAACACAAAATTTCATTGATGTGTTTAAAGTATTACCACTAACCTGCATAAACTGAAATGTTCCAATTATAAAACAAGCAGCATCTCCAAGTAAAAGTGCAATAAACATTACAATTCTTTTAAACCATATTCCATTAACATTAACATATTTTATAATGCTTCCTGCTATAAGAACTGATAATATAAATCCTGTTATATATCCACCTGTTGGACCAGTTATTACTGAAAGGCCACCCTTTCCACCAAATACTGGAAGTCCTACAAGTCCAAGTAGTTCATAAAGAACAACTGTTATAACACCTCTTTTTATTCCAAGAATTCCAATCACTGTAAATACAGCAAATGTCTGCATAGTAAATGGTATTGAACCTATCGGAATTCTTATAAACGAACATACAGTAATTACCGCTGCAAACATTGCAATAAGTGTCATCTCTCTTGTTGTAAGTAATCTCTTTTCATTATCCATAGTTGTTTCCATTTCTTCATATATCCTTTTTATTGGATACATACCTCCTAAATAATTTGCGCGCTTCGTGATTCATTGTAAACCAAAAAAAACATACTGTCAACCATATTATTATTTTCAGGTTGACAATATGTTTTTTTGTTATTCGCTAACAATATTCTTTAACCATATGCCTTTCTTAACAAGTATAAATCCAATTATACACTTAATAAAATCAGCTGCATGAACTATAGCAAATATAACTGCTGCTCCAAGAGATGTAAACTCAACTAATAAATATGCTACTGGTACCGATACTAATAACATAAACACACTATCAAAGAAGAATGTTATAATCGTATCTCCTCCTGCTCTTATTGTAAAATATGTCGTATGTAAAAATGAATCCTTTACCATAAATAAAGCCTGTACCATCATAAAGTGTGTTGCTATTATTTTTGCTTTGTGCGTAGTGTTGTATATTTGTGGGAAAAGTCCCGAAGTAGCAAACATAATACTTCCAATAACTACAGATGTCATCATTGCTGCTGCTATAATCTTATTATCAGTGTCTCTTGCTTTTTCCATTTCACCAGCACCTAAGTGCTTTCCAATAATAATGGCAACTGCATCACCCATTGCAATAAATACAATATTAAATACATTATTGATTGTATTTGCTATGTTTTGTCCTGCTACTACATTAAGTCCTCTCTTAGAATACGAATATGCTAAAAGCGCACATCCAAGTGACCAAAATCCTTCGTTCAAAAGAAGTGGTGTACTTGTAACGAAAAACTTCTTAACAAGTTCAAATGACAATGTAACTTTTTTAAACGCTTTCTTAAAGTAAGAGTACTTACTCATATGAAGTCTTATCCATATAAGAACAAATGCGGTTTCTACATATCTCGAAATAACTGTTGCAATTGCAGCACCTCTAACTCCTAATTTTGGAAATCCAAATTTACCAAATATCAAAAGATAGTTTAAAAACAAGTTTACAAATACTGCAATAAGTCCAGAAATCATAGGAATAAATGTCTCACTACACTCTCTCATAGTGCTTGTGTAAACCATTCCTATACAGACAGCTGGGAGCATAAATAATATTATCCTTATATAATCAAGGCCGTATCGTAATGTTGCTTTTAAATCTCCGCCGTCATTATTACCTTTAAGGTAAAACTGAACTAAATCTTTACCGAATATTAAAAATATAGCAGTTGCAACTAGACATACTATAACGCCTAACCACAACTTATATCTCATGGTATTTTTTATACCTTCGTCATCCTTGCTTCCATAATACTGTGCTGTATAAATACCTACTCCTGAAAGGCCACCAAACATACATAACCAGAATACAAACATAAGCTGATTAACTATGGCTACGCCACTCATTTGCTCAGTTCCTAGTTTTCCGATCATGATATTATCTAATAAACTAACGAAGTTAGATATACCATTCTGAACCATTATAGGAAATGCTACAGCAAGAAGCATCTTATAAAACTTTTTATCTCCTATATATTTTTTTGTTAAATACATAATCCCTCCACTATAAATACAGTTTCTGCAAAATATCTAGTAAATATACCTATCAAATAAAAGACTATAACCAAAAACTTGTAACACTGCTCATCTTAAATACTTATAAACAAATATAAAAACACCTCAGAACCGTAGTCCTGAGGTGTATAAAGTCTAAATATAATCTCAAAATAAATATAATTATCTCTTTGAGAACTGTGGTGCACGACGAGCTGCTTTGAGACCGTATTTCTTTCTTTCCTTCATACGTGGATCTCTTGTTAAGTAACCAGCCTTCTTAAGTGTTGGACGGAATTCGTCACTATCAACCTGAAGAAGTGCTCTAGCGATACCATGTCTGATAGCGCCAGCCTGTCCTGTATATCCACCACCGTGTACGTTAACTAAAACGTCAAATTTAGCTTCATTACCTGTAGCTACAAGTGGCTGTCTAACGATAACTTTAAGTGTTTCTAAACCGAAATACTCATCGATATCTCTTTTATTAATAGTAATTTTGCCTGTTCCTGGCATAATATATACTCTTGCAATACTGCTTTTTCTTCTACCTGTTCCGTAAAATTTATTTGCCATTGCTAAAAATCCTCCTTCTTACTAAAATGTTAACTCTTCTGGCTTCTGAGCTGCATGTGGATGCTCAGGTCCAGCATAAACGTAAAGTTTCTTGAACATTTCTCTTCCTAAAGGTCCTTTTGGAAGCATGCCCTTAACAGCAAGCTCTACAACACTTTCAGGCTTTTTAGCAAGTTTTTCTCTAAGTGTTACTTCTTTCATACCACCAACATAATCTGAATGATGATAATACATCTTCTGATCAAGTTTCTTACCTGTTACTTTAATTTTATCTGCGTTTACAACAATTACGAAATCGCCTGTATCGATATGAGGTGTGAACTGTGGTTTATTCTTTCCTCTAAGTACCTTAGCAACTTCTGATGCTAAACGACCAAGTGTATATCCTGTAGCGTCAACTACGTACCATTTCTTTTCAACTGTACTTGGACTAGCCATATAAGTTTTCATCGGTTTACCTCCAAATTTTAATCAATTATTATTTTCTTATTCATAAGTTTTGGCTTTCTTCAAATCTTTACAGTTCTAACCGGGGCTAATGGCTCAAACCATAAAACTTTCGAACATAAGCCGTCACAATAAAATATTATAGTAAACATCCTTATTATTGTCAATAGAAAAATTATAAGAATATCTATTATTTATATCTCTATTTCCAACAATGTAAGTCCATGAGCAGGAGCTGTCTTACCAGCCTTCGTTCTATCTTTAGACTCAATAATACCTTTGATATCTTCAGGTTTAATTCTACCCATTCCAACATCAACCAAAGTACCTGCAATAATTCTCACCATATTATAGAGAAATCCATCGCCTCTTACTCTTATCTTTATAAGCCTTCCAGTCTTTAATAAATCATCACTATCACCAAGTGTTGTCGGATCTAGTTTCTCTTCAATTATATCAATACTAAAAATCGTTCTAACTGTTGTCTTAACCTGACTTCCCGCTCCAGCAAATGCAACAAAATCATGTTCACCAACTAAAGCATTTGCTGCTAGTTTCATAGCATCAACATTAAGATTTCCATAGACATAATATGCGCTTTTATTATATGTTGGCAGTGGATAACTTCGATTTAAAATCTTGTATTCATAAGTCTTGCTAAACTTCATGTATCTAGGATTAAATTCATCAGTAACTTTCTTTGACTCTTGAATAACAATGTCATCAGGTAAAATCTGATTTAAAACCTTGCTCCATCTATCAGCAGGAATACTTGAATCAGTATCAAAAATTGCAAGATTACCATTTGCATGAACACCACTATCAGTTCTGCTCGCACCAATAATCTCTACATCTTCTTTTAACACTTCAGAAATAGCTTTTTCAACTTCACCTTGAATCGTTATACAATTATTCTGTTTTTGCCATCCACAATAATTTGTTCCATCATATGAAACAACTAACAAAATTCTCATACTTCTACCTATAATCTACTATTCTCGTCTATTTCAAATTATATTTTCAAAATAATTACTTATCTTCTAACCATTAATATTTCTAATTCTTCAGTTCTTCCAATAATAAAGCTTAAAGCTATGATTGCGACAAAATAAACTAAAATCAACACATAAGCGCTATAATCCTTCTTGCTATATTTAAGTGGTTTCATCTTAGTTCTACCCTTTCCACCATTGTAGCATCTAGCTTCCATGGCATCTGCTAAATCAAGTGCTCTTCTAATTGCAGACATAAAAAGCGGAACTAATATTGGAACCATGCTCTTTGCTTTCTTAATGATATTTCCATCGTCAAATCTGGCACCTCTTGCTTTTTGTGCCATAGTTATTTTCTCCGTTTCTTCCATGAGAATTGGAATAAACCTTAGTGCAATTGACATCATCATTGCCATTTCATGAACTGGTACACCAACTTTAGATAGTAATGAAAATGATTTTTCAAGACCATCTGCTAAATCGTTAGGTGTTGTTGTAAGAGTCATAATTGATGTACTAATTACTAGATAAACAAGTCTAATAGCAAGGTAGCAAGCTTTCTTAAGTCCGTACCTTGTAATCTTTATAAATCCAACCTTAATCAATGTACTTCCTGGTGTTAAAAACATGGTAAATATAACACTTATAAGTAGTATTATAATTATACCTTTAAGACCTCTCATAAGCATTTTAAAAGGTACTTTAGATATTTTTATTACTGTTATTAACACAACTGTTATAAGTATATAATTAAGGAAATTATTAGAAACAAACAATGATATAAGCATTATAAGTGTTCCAAACAATTTAACTCTTGAATCTAATCTATGTAAAATTGAATCTGCAGGATAATACTGCCCAATAGTTATATCTTTCAATCTAATCTCCTTTTGGCCATAACCACGATGACCGGCTAAATAATTATATTCATCGGATAATATATGCTGTATATAGACAACTGTCTCAAAATATAATATACATCGAAAACGGTTGAACATTTCCTAAATTCTGCGTTTCTTTATGGTATTTTTCTATCCGCTCCGAAAACTCGCAGCTAAAGCTGCTCAAACACGTTCTACGCGTATGAAAAATAGCCCAAACATACACTTGAATTATTAACGGAAAGTTCAAATTGTTTTCTCACGTATATTATATTTCTTTTCAGTTGTCTATAATAGTTTTTCTTCCGATAATATAATTATTTATTCTATACGTTTAAATGTAAAAATATTAGCCAATATAATTATATTAAACATTTATATATCTCATCAGCGACTTCTTCAACATCGATAAGTGAATCATCAACGTCAAAGCCTTTATTCTTTAAGTCATTTAAAATATATGTAACCTGTGGAGCACTTAAGCCCATCTTTTCAAGTTCAATATAGTTTTTAAATACTTCCTTAGGTTCACCATCATATGCAACCTTACCTTCATTCATAACGATGATTCTTTCTGCAAATCTTGCAACATCATCCATACTATGGCTTACCCATATAACAGTAATGCCTCTCTCCTTATGAAGTTCAGATACCTTTTCAAGTATCCTATCCCTCCCTTTTGGATCAAGTCCTGCCGTTGGTTCATCTAATATTAACACTTCAGGATTCATGGCAAGTATTCCAGCTATAGCAGCACGTTTCTTCTGTCCACCTGAAAGCATAAATGGTGATTTCTTATAATACTTTTCATCCATTCCAACATCTTCTAATGCTTTAATACTTACCTTTTCTATTTCTTCTTTTGATAAACCTTGATTCTTAGGACCAAATCCCACATCTGTTAAAACATCTGTTTCAAACAACTGATATTCTGGATACTGGAAAACCAAACCAACCTTACATCTATGTGCTGTTATATCATAGTCCTCATCATAAATGTTTTTTCCGTTATATAAAATTTGACCACTATGTGCTTTTAATAGTCCATTTAAGTGTTGAATAAATGTTGATTTTCCAGAACCTGTATGTCCAATAATGGCAATAAACTCACCATCATTAATCGTCAAATTTATATTATCAAGTGCCTTTGTTTCAAAAGCAGTTCCAGGGCCATATAGATATTCTAGATTTTTAACTTCTATCATTTCTATTACCTCCTCTGCTTACCACAAAGTCCACTAGTTCTTCTCGTAATATTATGTCTTTAGGTATATCAATACCTTTTTCTCTAAGCAAATAAGCTAATTTCGTTGCAACAGGAACTTCAAGACCAAACCCTTCTATCTGCTCTACATTACTAAACACCTCTCTTGGTGTTCCACTTAGTGCAATCTTTCCCTTATCACAAACAAAAATCTTATCAGCATCTATGGTCTCATCCATATGATGAGTAATCAAAATAATTGTTATTCCCTTTTCTTTATTAAGTTCATGTACTGTCTTAATTACTTCTCTTCTTCCAATTGGATCAAGCATTGCTGTAGGTTCATCTAAAACAATGCACTTAGGTTCCATAGCCATAACACCAGCTATTGCAACTCTCTGTTTCTGGCCACCAGATAATCTGTTAGGTGAATTCTTTCTATACATAGTCATTCCAACTGCTTCTAAAGCTTTATCAACCCTACGCCATATTTCATCGGTTTCAATACCTATGTTTTCAGGACCAAATCCCACATCTTCTTCAACTATTTGCGCAATAATCTGATTATCTGGATTTTGAAAAACCATACCTGCAGTCCTTCTAATAGGAATTCTATTCTTATTTTCAGTAGCATCCATTGAATCTATAAAAAGTGTACCTTCATCTGGCGATAAAAGGGCATTAATATGCTTAGCAAATGTAGACTTACCCGAACCATTTCTACCCAAAATAGCCACAAATTCCCCCTCATTAACTGTAATGTTAATATTATCAAGCGCTATTGTTGTTTCCTTCTTATCATTTTCATCATAAGAAACATATTTATGTACTAAATTTTTACTTTCAATGATATGCTTTACAAAATCCATAATTCACCTATACTGTATTATTATATATATATAAAGATAATAACTATATATAATAATTTCTATTTATATATTTAGAAAAAGGATGTCCTAAAGGACATCCTTTTAACTTACTATTATACAAGTTCAAGAAGAACTTCCATAGCAGCATCACCTTTTCTCTGACCAATCTTAACGATTCTAGTGTAACCACCGTTTCTGTCAGCATACTTAGGTGCGATCTCATCAAATAACTTGTTTGTAAGATCAACAGCCTTAGGATTCTTCTGATTCTCTGTAGCTTCTTTTACATTATAAAGAACTTTCTTCATCTGTCTTCTAGCATGAAGTCTTGATGGATTGTCCTTTTTAATTGTTTTTTCAACTTCGTCGAATACTGTAACTTTCTTACCGTCTACAACTTCTTTTACTCTCTTGCCATCAGCATCTTTACGAGCAACTTTAGCTGTAACAGTAACTTCTTCAAAGTTACCCTGTTCTTTAACTGCTAAAGCGATAAGACCTTCTGCAACTTTGCGAATTTCTTTAGCTCTTGCTTCAGTTGTAACAATTTTACCATTCTGTAAAAGAGTTGTTACCTGGCCTCTGATTAATGCCTTTCTCTGAGCAGCAGTTCTACCGAGTTTTCTATATCCAGCCATTTTTCTAACCTCCATTAATAATAGGTACTAATAACCTTAATCAATTATTCGTCTCCGCTTTTAAGACTAAGTCCTAAATCTTTAAGCTTATTAATAACTTCATCTAAAGACTTACGTCCAAGGTTACGAACCTTCATCATATCATCTTCTGACTTGTTGATAAGTTCACCAACAGTATTAATATTAGCTCTCTTCAAGCAGTTGTACGAACGAACTGATAATTCAAGTTCATCGATATTCATAACGATTGCTTTTTCGATTTCATCTTCATCTTTTTCAACCATTACATCAACAAGCTTAGCACTTTCTGATAAATCGATGAATAAGCTTAAATGTTCACTTAAAACCTTAGCAGCAAGACTTACTGCTTCATCTGGTTCTAATGTACCATTTGTATATACATCCAATGTAAGTTTATCAAAGTCTGTAACCTGACCTACACGAGTATTTTCAACAGTTAAGTTAACTCTCTCAACTGGTGTGTAGATAGAATCAATTGCGATAACTCCAATTGGAAGATTATCATTCTTGTTCTTATCTGCACTAATATAACCTCTACCCTTTGTAATAGTAAGTTCCATATATAACTTACTTGATGGGCCGCCACTAAGTGTAGCGATTGTAAGGTCTGGATTTAAGATTTCTATATCTGAATCTACCTGAATGTCTGCTGCCTTAACAACGCCATCACCAGTAAACTCAATGTAAGCTGTCTTTGGTTCGTCTGACTCGCTGTTATTCTTAATAGCAAGATTCTTAATATTTAAGATAATTTCTGTTACATCTTCCTTTACACCTGGAATTGAACTGAATTCATGAAGTACACCGTCAATCTTAACCTGACTTACTGCACTACCAGGAAGTGAAGATAACATAATTCTTCTAAGTGAATTACCGAGTGTAATTCCATATCCTCGCTCTAATGGTTCAACAACGAATTTGCCATATTTTTTATCATCAGAGATTTCCACAATCTCAACATTTGGTCTTTCAAAATCGAACACTTATAGTCCCTCCTTTTATTTGGGAATTTCAGCTTATTTAGAATATAATTCGACAATAAGCATTTCATCTACTGGTACATCGATGATTTCTCTTGCTGGTAATTCTTTGATACTACCTTTAAGAGCTTCTGCATCTACGTCTAACCACTCTGGAACAATTCTTCCAGCTGTAGCATCTAATACTAATTTATATCTTGTAGAATCTTTGCTCTTTTCACGTATTTCAATAACGTCGCCAGCTTTGATTAAGTAAGAAGGTATGTTAACACACTTGCCGTTAACTAAAACATGCTTATGGTCAACAATCTGTCTTGCTTCTCTTCTTGTTCTTGCAAATCCCATACGGAAAATTACATTGTCAAGTCTTCTTTCAAGTAAAATCATAAGATTTTCACCTGTCATACCTGGCATCTGTTTTGCTTTTTTATAGTAATTTCTAAATGGTTTTTCTAATACACCATAAATAAATTTAGCTTTCTGTTTTTCTCTAAGCTGAAGTCCGTATTCACTAATTTTTCTGTTAGTTCTACCAGACTTTCTATTTGACTTCTTATCTATTCCTAAAAATACAGGATCTAAATCAAGAGATCTGCATCTTTTAAGAACAGGAGTTCTATTAACTGCCATCTTGCATTATCCTCCTAATTAGACTCTTCTACGCTTTGGTGGGCGGCAACCATTATGAGGTACTGGAGTTACGTCCTTAATTGTTGTAACTTCAAGACCACATGCACCAAGTGCACGGATAGCTGCTTCTCTTCCTGAACCAGGTCCTTTAACCATAACATCTACTGATTTTAAACCATATACTAAAGCTGCTTTTGTAGCAGTTTCAGCTGCCATCTGAGCTGCATAAGGAGTAGATTTTCTTGAACCTCTAAATCCTAGACCACCAGCACTTGCCCATGATAAAGCATTACCCTGTGCATCAGTAATTGTAACAATTGTATTGTTAAATGATGACTGAATATGTGCCTGTCCGTGTTCAACGTTTTTCTTTACACGCTTTTTTGTCACTTTCTTTGTAACTTTTTTAGCCATTTTAAACTAACCTCCCTTATGGGTTCTTATTATTTTTTCTTATTAGCTACTGTTCTCTTAGGACCTTTTCTAGTTCTTGCATTAGTCTTTGTCTTCTGACCACGAACTGGAAGTCCTTTTCTATGACGAATTCCTCTATAGCAACCGATTTCCTGTAATCTCTTGATGTTCATAGCTGTTTCTCTACGAAGATCACCTTCTACGATATGATCAGCATCGATTACTTCACTAATCTTTTTAACTTCTTCGTCTGTTAAATCTTTACAACGTGTGTCTGGGTTTACACCAGCTTTATCTAAGATAACCTTAGAACTAGCAACACCTATACCATAGATGTATGTAAGACCGATTTCTACACGCTTTTCTCTTGGTAAGTCAACACCTGAAATACGAGCCATGTGTTATGCACCTCCATAAAATTTTGAGTATCTGACATATATAAATAACGTAGCCCGTCCAATAGACGTCTGAAATGATGTACGCACCCATATAAATCAGTGATTTAGATTATCTTATCAGCAAATATCGATAATCTGTTTCTTATTGTAAAGCAACTTTCGTTGCTGCAGCCGCATGTCCTTTAATAAGGATTTTTAAACGCACAAATAAGTGAATGACTATCATTCACTTCCTAAAGGCTTAGCCCTGTCTCTGTTTGTGCTTAGGGTTTTCGCAAATTACTCTAATGCTTCCCTTTCTTTTGATGACTTTGCATTTTTCGCAAATTGGTTTAACTGATGCTCTAACCTTCATCTGCTAAATCCTCCTTTCAAAAAAGTCCGTCTTATATAATATCATACTTTATTGTAAAGTGCAAGTAGATATTATAATTTATTTATTTACTTCTTTATTAGAAATAAAAGTTACATGCCTTATTTATCTCTCCAGATAATTCTACCCTTAGAAAGATCATATGGTGATAATTCAATAGTTACCTTATCACCTGGTAAAATCTTAATGTAGTTCATACGAAGCTTTCCGCTTATATGAGCTAAAACCTTATGACCATTTTCAAGTTCTACCTGAAACATAGCATTTGGTAACTTTTCAATTACAACACCTTCAATTTCAATTACATCGGCTTTAGACATCTAAATTCCTCCATTTAAATCATTAATATTTTATAAATTCTCTACCGGCGTTAAGATTTCCGGTTCACCATCAGTTATTAGAATTGTATTCTCATAATGTGATGCTAATGAACCATCTTCTGTAAGTACAGTCCAGTCATCATCAAGAACAACAATTTCAGATCTGCCCATGGTTATCATAGGTTCGATACAAAGTGTCATACCTGGTTCTAATTTTAAACCTCTTCGTCTTTGTCTAAAGTTAGGTATCTGTGGATCTTCATGCATTTCTTTTCCGATACCATGTCCAACTAACTCTCTAACAACTCCATAACCATATTTATCTGCATAATCATTTATTGCTGCTGAAATATCATAAAGATGATTTCCGGCTTTAGCGTACTTAATACCTTCATAAAAACACTGTTTAGTTACTTCAACTAATTGCTTAGCTTCTGGTGAAACTTCGCCAATCATAAGAGTTCTTGCTCCATCTGACTGCCATCCTTTATAAAGAACACAAAAATCAAGACTTACAATATCTCCATCTCTTACAATTTTATTTTTATTAGGTATACCATGTACTATCTCATCGTTTACTGAAATACATAATGCATTAGGAAATCCTTCGTATCCCTTACACGATGGGATTGCTCCATATCCTCTAATGAGTTTTTCTCCAAGAGCATCTATTTCCAAAGTTGACATTCCTGCTTTGACACTCTTTTCAAGTTCCTTATGAACTTTTGCAAGTATTATGCCAGCCTCTTTCATTATTGCAATTTCACTTTTCGATTTAATCGTAACTGCCATTATTATTCTCCTAAAATATCAACAATATCATCGAATACTTTATTCATATCCTGTGTTCCGTCAACTTCTTTAATGATACCTTTATTTGTATAGTAATCAATAAGAGGTTGTGTCTGTTCATGATAAACATCTAAACGTTTCTTAACTGTTTCTGGCTTATCATCATCACGTAAGATAAGTTCCTTACCACATCTGTCACATACACCTTCAACCTTAGTTGGGTTAAACTGTACATGATATGTGGCACCACATCCTACGCATGCTCTTCTACCACCCATTCTTGTGATAATATTTTCATCTGGTACTTCAACATTTACAGCGAAATCTACTGAATCACCAATATCACTAAGAGCCTTATCAAGAGCTTCAGCCTGAGGAATTGTTCTTGGGAATCCATCTAAGATGTAACCCTTTTTACAATCATCTTCTTTAAATCTATCAATTACAAGATCAACTACTAATTCATCAGGTACTAATAAACCCTTATCCATAAACTCTTTAGCTTTGTTTCCAAGTTCTGTACCATTTTTAATATTTGCTCTAAAAATATCTCCTGTTGAAATGTGTGGAATCTGATATTTATCTGCAAGCATTTTTGCCTGCGTACCTTTTCCAGCGCCAGGAGCACCTAACATAATAATTTTCATATATTATCTTCTCCTACTTAACTCTAAAATCTAAGTATTTTTGTTATGTATCAAATAAAAGACATATAGGGGACAAGCCTATAAAGCTGTCCCCGCATATCTTATAAGTCTAAGAAACCTTTATAATTTCTTACTACCATCATTGATTCAATCATCTTGATTGTTTCAAGAACAACACCTACGATGATGATCATTGATGTACCACCGAATGAAATCTGAGCAGATGTCAAACCAGTGATAACGATTGGAACTGCTGCTACAATAATAAGACCAACAGCACCAATAAATATAATATAATTTAATAAATTCTGTAAATACTGAACAGTTGGATTACCAGGTCTGATACCAGGTATAAATCCACCCTGCTTTTTCATATTATCTGCAATTTCTAATGGATTAAATGTAATCGATGTATAGAAATAAGCAAATAATACACAAAGAATAATGTAAACAACAAAACCAATAGAATACTCTGGATGAGCTGGTTTACACCATTCATTTGATGTAAGATAGTTTGTCCATGAGCCTTTCTTTCCTAAGAAAGATGCAATTACAACTGGGAACTGAAGAAGTGATGAAGCAAAGATGATTGGAATAACACCTGCTGTGTTAACCTTAAGTGGAATATATGAATTATTTCCACCAACCATTCTTCTACCCTGTACTTTCTTTGAATACTGTACAGCGATTCTTCTTTCAGCATCCTGAAGAACTACAATCATTACAACCATGGCAATAATTACTGCGATGATAACTACACCTGCTGTAACCTTACCACCAATTGAGCTGGCACCACCAACAAACTTCTGATAAAGATTTGTAATATCCTGTGGGATTCTTGAAACGATATTAATTAAAAGAACAATTGAAATACCATTTCCAACACCCTTATCAGTAATCTGCTCACCAATCCACATAAGAACTGCTGAACCAGCAACTAATGCTGCGATAGCTGTAACAACCACACCAATATAGTGTACTCTTGACATATCAGATCTGTTACCAAATAATCTCTGGTTACCAAATCCGATTGAAATTGCACTACCTTCAATAAGTGCAAGAATTACTGTTACGTATCTTGTAAATTCAGCAATCTTCTTTCTGCCGTCCTCTCCATCTTTTTGCAATTCCTCAAGTCTAGGAATAGCAATTGTAAGAAGCTGCATTATAATGGATGATGTGATGTATGGTGTAATGCTTAAAGCAAACAGTGAGAAGCTTTCCATTGAACCACCTGTGATGGCATCAAAGAAGCTAAATGCACCCTTTGTAAACTGATCTGTGATACCTGATACCTGATCTCTGTCTACAAATGGAACTGGTAACTGTGAGCCTAATCGCACTACAATTAACATTATGAAAGTATAGAATAATCTTTTACGAATATCCTTAACCTTCATTGCATCACGAAAGGTTTTAAACATTAAATCACCTCACAAGTTCCACCAAGTGCCTCTATCTTTTCTTTAGCTGCTTGACTAAATGCATTTGCCTTAACTGTAAGCTTCTTTGTAAGTTCGCCATTACCTAAAATCTTAACGCCATCTTTAGGATTGCTAACTACTCCACTTTCAATTAAAGTCTGTACTGTTACTTCACTACCGTTTTCAAATCTTTCAAGTGCTGAAACATTGATACCAACGATATTCTTTGTATTAATATTTGTGAATCCTCTCTTAGGGAGTCTTCTATATAATGGCATCTGACCACCTTCGAAACCAACTCTTGGGCTTCCTGAACGAGCCTTCTGTCCTTTATGACCCTTACCAGCAGTCTTACCATTTCCTGAACCGTGTCCACGGCCTCTTCTGAAATTATCACTATGTTTTGAACCTTCGGCAGGTCTTAAATTAGATAAATCCATTCTGTACCTCCTTACCCTAATTAAATTTCTTCAACTTTAACTAGGTGTCTAACGTGCCAAACCATGCCCTTAACAGCATCATTGTTTGGAAGTTCAACAGTCTTATTAAGTTTCTTAAGTCCTAAAGCTTCAATTGTAGCTTTCTGCTTAGGAATTGCTCCAATTGGAGATTTTACTAATGTTATTCTTAATTTATCAGCCATTTTCATGTCCTCCTATTAACCTAAAATCTCTTCAACAGATTTGCCACGAAGTTTAGCTACTTCTTCAGGAGTCTTAAGTCCAGCTAATCCCTCGATTGTTGCAAGTACAACATTCTGCTTATTGTTTGAACCTAATGACTTTGTACGAATGTTCTTAATACCGGCAAGTTCCAATACATCACGCACTGGACCACCAGCGATAACACCAGTACCATCTGCAGCTCTCTTAAGTAATACAGATGCACTACCATGCTTACCGATAGTGTCATGTGGAATACTTAATACTTCATCTGTAGGTGCAAGGATAAGTTTCTTCATAGCATCTTCTTTTCCCTTACGGATAGCTTCAGGAATTTCAATTGCTTTTCCAAGACCTGCACCAACGTGTCCGTTACCATCACCAACTACTACTAAAGCTGTGAATCTTGGCTTACGACCACCCTTAACAACCTTAGTAACACGTTTGATTGATACTACTTTTTCTTCTAATTCTAACTTACTAGCATCAATAATTTGACGTTTCATGTGCTCTTCCTCCTAACTAAAATTCCAATCCAGCTTCACGAGCTGCATCTGCTAATGCTTTAACTTTACCCTGGTAAATAAAACCACCTCTATCGAATACTACAGCTTTAATACCTTTATCTAATGCCTTCTTTGCGATAGCTTTTCCAACACATGCTGCTGCATCAACGTTGTTGGTCTTTTCTACTTCACCCTTAACATCAGCGTCAAGTGTTGATGCTGATACAAGAGTCTGTCCAACTGTATCGTCAATAATCTGAGCATACATATGATTATTACTTCTGAAAACAGCTAAACGAGGAATCTCTGATGTTCCTGCAAAACGATTACGTAATCTCTTGTGCTTCTTAACACGTGCTTCACTTCTTGATTTCTTATTAATCATCTTATGTACCTCCTATATTATTTCTTACCAGTCTTACCAACTTTACGTCTGATAACTTCTGTATCATACTTGATTCCCTTACCCTTATATGGTTCAGGAGCTCTCTTGCTTCTAATTTCAGCAGCATACTGGCCTACTTTTTCTTTATCAATACCTTTAACAGTAATCTTGTTCTGTCCATCAAGAACAGTTTCGATACCTTCAGGATCTTCCATTTCTACTGGATGAGAATAACCTAGTGATAACACTAATTTCTTACCCTGTTTCTGTGCTCTGTAACCTACACCGTTAACTTCAAGCACTTTCTCATATCCTTCTGTAACACCTGTTACCATGTTAGCAATAAGTGTTCTTGTAAGACCATGTAATGATCTCATTTTCTTTAAATCGTTTGGTCTGTTAACAACGACCTGTTCGCCGTCTAACTTAATTTCCATTTCTCCTGGGAGAACTCTTGTAAGTTCACCCTTAGGACCTTTTACAGTCACCTTATTATTTTCTGCAATATCAACAGTTACACCTGCTGGTACAGCGATAGGCATTCTTCCTATACGTGACATGCCGTTTACCTCCTAATATTTATTCTGC
>OCTX012182354.1_pt1 | contig 24505 bp, 21 predicted proteins | sample 1539691 | NCBI WGS metagenome assembly OCTX01 (sample SAMN02144231, study PRJEB22623) | gut metagenome | biome: sheep rumen | host: Ovis aries | place: New Zealand
TTTATGATCTCTATTTATCCTAAAGATTTCAATTCAAAAGAAGAGATCGTTAAAACACTTGATGAATACAATGACGAAATGAGGGATGAGGAACCTGATAAAGTCATTACGTATTCAGACACCGTAGGAGTATTAATGTCTTCGGTTACAACGATTATCGACACAATATCCTATGTACTTGTTGCTTTCGTTGCTATTTCTTTGGTCGTTTCCTCTATTATGATAGGTGTAATTACTTATATCAGCGTTCTTGAACGTCAAAAAGAAATAGGTATCCTTCGCTCGATAGGAGCATCCAAGCGGAACATTTCGGAAGTTTTCAATGCGGAAACATTTATTATCGGATTGTTGGCAGGCCTTCTTGGAATCGGGCTTACTCGATTAATTCTGATTCCCGGAAATCTAGTGATCCATCATCTCACCGATAACCCGAATGTTAATGCATATTTACCTGTAAAATCCGCTTTAATACTAATCATGCTAAGTGTAATCCTGACAATTATCGGTGGATTACTGCCGTCGAGAAAAGCTGCTAATAGTGATCCGGTCACCGCTTTACGGACGGAATGATTCATTATTCGATAGAAATAATAAAAGCTCTGCGTTTTGCAGAGTTTTTATTATGTAAAGTTTATTAGCTTAACAGTTTATTTCCAACGATTCTCTGAATATTTTCTTTCCCATTCCATGTCATAGAAAGAACTGGAAGCGCTCATCTGACATCCTTCATATAAATCATTAGCTAATTCCAAAATGACTTCTTTCAGCTCCAGATTGTTTATCCATTTATCTTCAATCCGGTCATACCCGACCCAGGATCCTACTATATTTCCTGTGATAGCACCAGTAGAATCACTGTCTCCATTATGATTAACAGCAACTGAAATTGCTTTCGAGAAATCATCTGTATATCTCAGGGAGCAATAAAGACTGATGGCTAACGCTTCTTCTCCGACCCATCCCTGCCCTAATTGATGGATATTATCCAGATCTGATTCTTCATTCTCCGCCAGCGTGACTGAACGATCGATTAATTCCAGAAAGTAACTGATATTCTCATCATCTGAATACATATCTTTCATAGCGTTTCTCGCTTCTAAAACAATCTCTTTCAGAGACATTTCGCTATCGGGATATGTAATTCGATTAATAATATAAACCAGCATTGCCGCAGGAATATAACCTAAGGAATTACTATGGGTGATTGCGGCGATCTGTGCTGCTTCTGAAGCGAGCCAGCGAACGTTGCCATGAAATTTCAGTGCTAGCGGAGCTACTCGCATGACTCCGCCGCATCCCTTACTTTCATTGATTGGATCAGCGATGAAATCTTCAATTTTGTCAATTTCAGGTCCTCTGGTCTCCAATGCTGTCAGACATGTATGACCAGGTGCTCGCCATGCATATAATTCAGGAACATAACAAAGCCAGCACGTATTATTATCGATTTCATCTTCTTCCGGAAGGATTCCGTGAGAAGCATATTTCTGAGTCGCCAACCAATCTCGATAAGCTGCAGCAACGGCATTACGGGGTTTCCAATGAGTACGCCACATTTTTCCGGCACTCTCCCCTGCAAGAAGACCGTTAGCAGTAAACAGAGTCATCTGGGTATCATCTGAAATCAAGGCCTTATGGGAGACAGGATCCAATTCGTATTCACTGATGCCTTCATCTCCATATTTACTGAAGATGTTTTGCTCGCTGTCGAATTCAACCGGGTATCCTAAAGCGTCACCAGCTGCTCCACCGAACATGCATCCGAGTATTTTGTCCTTGTTACCATTCAATACAGTCATAAATGATGTTCTCCTTCCTATATACCGTCCGGAAATAACTTATCGAGAAAAGACTGGATATTTCTGATCCTTTCATCTCGATATTTCTCTTTGGGAAACCGTTCGTAGTATTTTTCTGTACCCAGATACATTCTCATTTCTCTCATATCTCTTCTGAATAGAATATAATACAGAATCCAGCACAAAAAACCATAGTATGCGAATAAAAGAATCAACCACCAGTATCTGAGTTCTTTAGCAAAAGTAAATAGAGCAATTGGAGGTAAGAGAGCAAAAGCGGCTAAAAGGAAAAAACCTACTGAAGTCAGAATTGTACTCAGTTCTACAGAATTCAAGTCTATTCTTTTTTTCTTTCTAGGCTTATCCATTTGATATTCCCTTCTTTAGTATTCCATAGAGCCAGTCAAAGAATAGTCCCGAATCCGCTTTACGGGCGAACTTGCAATTAGGCGGAAGATCGATCAGATTTCCGTTCTCGTCTCTTATTTCCATGTAATTCCTGCCCAAAACAGTTTCTCCGTAAGCAAAACCTCTGCCGAGATCGATATGACAACTTGTATGCCAGATATCTGTCAATACTTCCGGGTGAACAGCAGCGCATACAGCAAGAGGATCATGAAGAGCTGCTCCAACTATTTTTCCCCCGGTCTTCCCCAGAGTTGTCCTGCTGGCAAGAAGCCTTTGGTCAATCATATCAGCAACAAATACAGCAGGACGAGATCCGATACTACGGATCCTCTCCGCCTGTTCGTGAGAAAGAAAAGCGTCAGAAGTCGCATCCAAAGAAACCATAGTAATATCGAGGCCACTTGTCAGAAGAATCTCAGCAGCTTCCGGGTCTACCCAAACATTGAATTCGGCCCCCTGAGTAGGAGCATATGTATTATGCGTCCCCCCCCATCATGACGACCTTGGAAATTTTGCTTAAAATCCTTTCATCAGTCCGAATTGCGAGGGCGATATTCGTTAAAGGACCTACAGGAACAAGAGTAACAGAATGATCAGGCATGGAAAGTAATTTCTGAATAAGCCAGATTGCTGCTCTGGGTTCCATTATCTTCCCTTTAGACTTCGGAAGAGGCAATAAATCTGGATGAACATTGATTGAAGAATCAGCAGCAATCTCAAAATGAGGCAATGTCATGCCTTGAATTCCCCAAGGAACCAAAGTAGACGCAAGGGGCAGTTCACTGCCCATATGTACTTCGACGAACTCTGTTTTTTCGCAAAGTTCCAGAACCCGGAGCGTATTCTCTGTAGTATTTTTTAATTCAACATTTCCGCCGACTGTAGTTATGCCAAGAAGATCGATTTCTTCACATAAGAGTGCACATATAATTGCAACAGCATCATCTGAACCCGTGTCAACATCTAAAATGATTATTTCCTTGAGCATCAGTCTGACTCCATAATAATTCCCTTCTATTTCTTTATATTCTATAACAATAAATATCAAGATAAAAGAAAAGAAGAAAAAATATAAACCGGTCCCTAAAGACCGGTTTAAGAATATGAAAACTACTTAAAGTGTAATTGCAGTTTCCAGAGCGATTTCCATCATGTTTCGGAAAGCAGTCTGACGTTCTTCAGGAGAAGTCTCAGCACCTTTTTTATCCGATACAGTCAGGATACATGCTGCTTTTTTGCCCAGATAACGGGCGTTAGCAAATAAGCCAAAACCTTCCATCTCGCCAGCAATAATATCATATTTTCTTGGCCTGGAAGCACGGACTTCGGGATCGCCATAAAAAGCATCACCACTACTGCCGATGCCCTTATAGATATGCTTTCCCAGTCTTTCGGCAGTGGCTGCAAGTTTTTCTGTTAAATCCGGATCCGGATACATAAGATCTTCTTCATAACCAAAAGCAACTTTTGCATAGGTGGAATCTGAAAAAGCTGCTGTTTCGAGGATAACATCGTAAAGATCCATCTCCGGAAGCAGACCGCCGCAGGATCCAACACGAATAATGTTTTCCACATCATAGAACTTATATAGCTCATATGAGTAGATACCGATAGAAGGAATTCCCATTCCATGTCCCATGACTGATACTTCAACGCCCTTGTATTTACCTGTATAGCCGAGCATACCACGGACGTGATTGAATTCTTTAGCGTCTTCAAGGAAATTCTCAGCAATATATTTGGCTCTCAAAGGATCGCCGGGCATGATAACGGTTTTTGCAATTTCACCGACTTTTGCGGTATTGTGGGGAGTACCATTGAATTCTGCCATTCTAATTACCTCATCAATGTCGAATAGATTTATTGCCTATATTAATATTTTAGTTAAAACCGTATTATGATGCAAATGACAAATGTCACAAAGTAATTGTATGATTACCGTCATTCACTCTTAATTCTAAAAACTAGCGAACAGCATTAAACAAGATGGCAAAAAGAAATGGACCGCAGATTGCTCTGCGGTCCAAAATTATCGATCAAAATAATCGATTAGAGGTTCGGTGCCTCATAGTTCAGAGTAGCAGCCTTGAACAGGGTCTCCAGATCTTCAAGGGACATACCATATGCAGAAGAAACAGTGAGTTTTCCTGCAAGAACGTCAGCAGTGATCTGATCAGCGATTGCCTGTGCATCAGCATTTGCTACCTTACGGAAGTATTCATTGTCCGCGCATCCGGAAGCGCCTTCAGCAATACCATAGGTCTGGTTGCCGAGGACAGGAGTGCCGCCATTGATAATGGTCTTGACAAGATCATATACAGGCTGTGCAACCTTCTTCAGGGAGGAGGTCAGAATAACTTCTGCTTTGTCTTCCTTGTCATTGGCCATGAATACTGCATACTGGTCGGAGTCAACACCGATATCCCAAACAGTATCATCACCAGCCTCACGAAGCTCAAGAACTGCCTCGATAACACCGTCGCCAGACTGACCAGCAACACCGTGCATGATGTCGGCTTTGTAGTTGTTATACAGAGTCTTTGTCAGTTCCTTTGCTCTTGCAGGGTCACTCCAGGGGGAGGAACCAGCAACCCAGGTATAAGCGGTGGAAGCGGTCTCGTCAGCATACTTAACACCTTCAACCCAACCTACGAGGAAGTCGTACAGAGAGGTGTATTCCTGACCACCGATCCAGCCGGTGACCTTGGAGGTGGACTGCTTAGCAGCAATAGCACCGGTCACGAAGTCGGACTCATTCGCCTTGAAGATAACAGCAAGAACGTTTTCATTCGGCACATACTCTGTGTCGCCGTTATCATAGAGGAAGAAAATGGTGTCCGGATAGTCCATGGACTCAGCATCGAGAAGAGCACGTCTGTCGGAGTCATAACCGGCAACAACGATGTCATAACCATTCTGAGCAGCCTCACGGATACCATTGACGAGGCCGTCATCACCGACCTGCTGGCAATCGTAAATGATGCCGAAGTCACGCTGAGCCTCTTTCAGACCTGTATCGCAAGAGTCAGAGAAGGAGTTGTCGCCAAGGGCTGCAACTACCAGGCAAACACGTAGCGGATCCTCTGTGGGAGCAGGTGTATCATTGCCGCCATCAGTAGGAGCAGGTGCCGGTGCCGGTTCAGGATTGCTACCGCCGCATGCTACCAGCGAAAAGGCAAGCACGAGAACGAGAAGCAGAGAGAAAAGCTTTTTCATAATCAGTTTCCTTTCATGAAAAATAATGAGGATAAAAACCCTTCTTAGTAGATGGTAATGCCACCCGATATGAAAGTCAATCCAACATGAAGATTTGACATCTTCTTGTCATCATTTTGTCCGTTTTACACAATTAAACCTGAATCCTCTAAAAAACTAAAACAAATAAACAATCGGCATTCTATACAGAAATGAGAGAAATGATTGCATTCAGTAATGTACTAAGTAATAGCTTTATCATGGTAGTTATTTCGTATGTTTATTAAACCAATTCGTTATTTCCGTTAGTCTGCGGATCCTATGTTCAGGTTTTCCGCTTCTTGACAACTCATGATTTTCTTTTCTGAATATCACCAGTCTGGTTTCTATGTTCTGAACAGCAAGTGCTTCCATCATCTGGATACCTTCTGGAAGCGGACAACGATAGTCCTCATCACTGTGAATAAACAGCGTGGGCGTTTTGGCACCTCTAGCATATTTTAGAGGAGAATGATCCCAAAGAATTTCAAAATCAAAAGGACCATCCGCACCGTTCTGATCAGGATTAAAATATAAACCGATATCCGAGATAAATGTTTTAGAAATCCAGTTTGATATGCTTCTCTGACTGGCAGCACAGCAGAATCTGTCTGTATGGCCAATAATCCAGTTTGTCATAAATCCGCCATAACTTCCACCTGTAACACACATACGATCCGGATCAACTGAAGGATATTTAGAAAGAACGGTATCTGTAAAATCCATAAGATTTTGATAATCGACAGCACCGTATTTTCCCCGGATATCCGCAAAAGCATCTCCCCTGCCGTCACTTCCGCGGATATTGGTAAACATAACAATATATCCGTTTGCAGCCCAAACCTGCATTTCATGGAAAAAAGTTTCTCCATAGGCTGCTCGAGGTCCGCCATGGATATCCAGAACCGCAGGATACTTCTTTTCCGGATTATATCCCTCCGGGAGTAAGACCCATCCCTTCAATTTATTGTCTTCACTGACATATTCGACAGGATGCGGCTGTGCAATATATCGATCACTTATGAAGTCGTCGTTGAGAAAACTGATTTTTCTCATTCCGCTCCCATCTCGATTCATCTCGAAGATTTCGCAAAGACTCTTCCAATCCTGATAACATATTGCTATCTTTTCCGAACAAACTGCCATAGAATCAGCCATGCCGCGTTCTTCCCATATCTTATTGCAATTAAACGATCTATCGAATTCAAAGATAGCATTATGGTCTTCAATCGTTGCAAGTGTAAGATAACTGCTGTTTATAACAGCATTCTGCTTCCCAGCTCCATGTACAGTATCCGATATCACACGGTTGGATAGAGATACCTGAGGAATATACACCTCAGTCAATGAACCGTTCTTAACACGTACAATGCTTCTTGTTTGGTTCAATCCATATTCCTTATAATCCGTTGCATGAGCAAATAATTGATGGTCTATTGTAAATAGTCCGCCGATACCATGGTCTTTCTTATTGTAGACATTCTCTGTTAACCCCGATTCAGAATGATAGCAAAAAACTCTATCCACACGAACATCTTTGCGTCTGAAAGAGTGACCGGAATAATAAATATCATCTCCATCGACGCAAAATGAAACAGTTCGAAAATACGGGGCAGTCAGTCTTTTGAGTTTAAGTTCACCATCCACGATATCCATAAGGAAAAGAGCAGTTCTCAGTTTGTTTGTAAAACCTGAACCGTTCATCCAGAAAGGAGCTTCATCAACTACCTGATAATCAGATTCCTCTTTCTTTTTCTTCTGATAATTGAGTATCTCCGCTTTTCCAGCCTTATAAAGATTGGGATTGTTGGCGTCAATGATTCCACTTAGAACAAATCTGTTATCGCTGATCTTTTTAAATTCGATCATACGAAATTGCAACTGAATCCAAGGAGAAGCTTCCCCGCCGTTAACATCAAGCAAATACAGGGAAGTAAGAAAGCGTTCTTCCTGGCTTTTTCGATTAATGATCAGATGTGTTTCATCTTTCCATCCGACTACAAATGAATCAATATCCCAGGTAACCTGCTTTGCTGCGTCCCCATCATGGGAAATGAATACTGATGTCCTGTATTCATTTTTCTCCTTATCCGGTGAAGTAACCTGAAAAGCCAGACATTTACCATCCGGGGAATAGAAAAGGTTTCCAGGGATTCTGTACTTTACAATATCTTCAATTTTGATCTTCATGGACATCGTTATTCTATATCTCCTTTTTCTTTCTATTTTATCATGACAGAAAAAGATACCGCACTCCTAAAACGGAATGCGGTACATCAAATTAAACGGATTTATTCAGGAACGGCAAGACTTAAGGCCTGCTCCTCGATTTCAACTTTGAAATGATTCTGAAAAACGATCTCACCATCCAGAGAATAAGCAAACCCTTCTGGCGCATCGACTTCAACGGTCTTTGCTCTTCGGTAAATGATTATGTCTTTCATATTATCTTTATCCAGATGTTCACCCTTGATATAGGCACCGATCAGAAACGGGATACGAAGACGGGAAACCGGTTTAAAAATACATACTTCAATCAGGCCATCATCGACAACAGCACGAGGCGCGCATTTAAATGATCCGCCAACGTATTGCCCGTTGGCAATCGTACAGAACATTCCTTCCCCCTCCGGATTCAAGACTTCCCCGTCTGCTTTCACAAGGAACTGATTCCGCATGCTGTTGACAATGGCAACAAGTATCCCCTTTGTATATGAATTTTTATTTCCGTGACCATTCTTTGCTCTGTCTTTCTGGACCTGAATGGCAACAGTCGTGTCAAAGCCGAAATTAACTACGTTAACACTGTAGCGTTTCCCTATTCTCAACAGATCGATTTTCTTTTCTGGCGCATGGATCAATGCAGATACATCCAAAAATTTGTCTGCACCGCCAAATACCTTGACGAAATCGTTCCCGCTGCCGCAAGGATAGCACGAAACACTTACATTCTCATGTCCGACAGCGCCGTTAAAAACTTCATTGATCGTACCATCGCCGCCACAGGCAATGAACCTTACTTTTTCGCCAGGGTGCTTTTCACACCACTTCTTTACATAAAAAGTAGCATCCTGAGGCCGTTTAGTCACATATAATTCGCAGTCATCAACTTCATCCAGTGAGTCAATTGCTTTGCGAAGCCTAGTCTCGTTAGCTCCGACGCCTGCAAGTGGATTTAATATAAACACATATTTCATTATGCACCTCATTTTCGAAAATAAAGTGAGATTAGAATTATCTTATGTATGTTTTTCAGTATATCATGCTGGTACCGTAAAGTTAATTTATTTATCGCTTTGTCGATTTCGTCCATATTCAGTTATAAATTTGATAAGATTTGCGAATTGAAATCAGAGTATAAAAAGAATACGCTAAATTTAAGGTCAATCTAAGTATTACCTATAATTGTGAATTATTTATATGCGAGGTAATTTCAATGGCAGAATTCAATGGAACTCCCCATAACAGTGCAAAACTTGGGGATATCGCAAAAACAGTTATCATGCCCGGGGATCCTTTACGCGCAAAATTCATTGCAGAGAATTTCCTGGAAGATGCAAAAGAATTCAATCATGTCCGCGGAATGTTAGGTTATACAGGCAAGTACAAAGGCGTAGAAGTATCGGTCATGGGACATGGAATGGGAATTCCTTCAGTCGGAATCTACTCTTTTGAGCTATTCAAATTTTACGGCGTTGAGAATATCATCCGAATCGGTTCCTGCGGCGGTCTTCTTCCGGAAATGGAATTATTTGATGTAGTCCTTGCTGATTCCGCTTACAGTGCCTCCTCTTTTGCTAGAGTGGCATTTGGTTATGACGGCGATCTGATGTATCCTTCCAAAGAACTAACTGATAAACTGGCTGATACTGCTAAAGCCCAGGGAAAGAAGATTTTCCGTGGTATCGTTCACAGCAGCGATTGTTTCTACTCTGATCCCGAGGTTCAGGAGGCCCCCAAATACGACATGGTCGCCGTAGAAATGGAAAGTTTCGGACTTTTCGCAAATGCTAAATATCTTGGAAAGAACGCAGCTTGTTTGCTAACTATTTCCGACAAGCCTGGTGCTGAAACAACACCGGAAGAGCGTCAGACCGCATTCAAGAGCATGATGGAAATCGCTTTGGATACTGCGATTACTCTATAATTCTCTTCTATTTCACTTTAATAATTTATGAATCAAGCGTTACTGGGGATTATGAGTGTTTCATAATTCCCAGTATTTTTATATAGAATAACTCCCGTTATCAAGAAATAACGGGAGTTATCAGTTTCAAGATGAATTCTGTTATGAATCAATTCAGAATCATTCGCCAAATCCAAGCAGTCCTTCTTTTCTGTTCGGGTCAATCGTAGATCTGTAAATCCATGCATCCTTTGTGTCATTATATGCTATTACATAACACTCATCCCCATTCGGGTCAACCTCATCGATTACAACAGGTGAACCGTTCGAGAATGAACCATGATATACATCGTCATCCGTATAGTCATACTCAATGGCACCATCATAAAGACCGTCAGTAACATCCGCAGTGATGATGACTTCATCTTCGTCATATCCGCGATTGGTGTATCTGTATATTACGAATTCACCATTCGGAAGATCATCAGTCCATGTACCGTGATACATAATATTTCTGTATGAACCGGTGCCATTCTTGATCAGACATACAGTTTCACCAACACCATTTCTGGCTGCTCCGTCCATCTCTCCATAGTAGAAGGTCATATAACCGCCATCCTGAAAGAAGCCGCAGCGATTATAATCGCCGTTGGTGATATCATAGATCACCGGAAGAGTTACATCAGATTCATAAAGTTCTGTGTTCATGAAATCATATACATCTGAATCCATGAATGCAAATACAGCGTCATAATCGCCGTCATCGAGATAGTCGGTCAACGTCTGAACCAAATCCCGACCATGATCAATTATTGCAGCATTGGCAATCATATTGTCTAATTCATCACGCTCTTCGCTCATGTCATAGCCGTCGCTTTCAGCCGTCACAAGAAGAGACTGTGCTGTTTCATAATCTCCGTCACTGGCAGTATTCAGGATCCAATCCGAATAGAGCAACTGAATATATTCATCAGCCTCAGATGAATAGAGCGGAGCCTCACGCTTTACTGCTTCATAATAGGAAATAGCAGAATCGTAATCATCTTCTTCATAAGCTGCATAAGCTAATTCGTCTGCTGCATAATAGAACCCCTGCTGGGCATCCGGATCATCAGGCTTATATGACAACGCGTCGCGATAATCGTTATAAGCAACAACATAGTCTCCGTCATAGTATGCAGTTTCAGCAGCTTCCATTGCTTTGTTGAACTTAACGGTAGGAGAATTCTGATGAATCAAATAACCGACGACTGCGCCAATCAAAGCCAGGATCAATAATAGAATGATCCACTTCCCCTTTCCGCCTGATTTCTTTACATTAACGGGAGGATTCTGTCCGACTGGAACAGCAAGAGGAGTAGGAGCAGGCTGAGCGTAAACGGGAGGAGTAACCTGAGCGTTCTGCTGAACATACGAAGGCTGAGGCTCAGTCGGGAAATAATTATACTGATTTTCAGCTGCAGGCTGGGCAACAGGTATCGCCACTGCAGGCTCAGAAGGTGAACCGACTGGGGCAACATTATCGTTTGTTCTAACAGGCTCATCATAAACAGGGATTTCTACAGGATTCTGATCAGGCGTCTGAAAGTCAGCAACTTCAATAGGAGAAGGAACTGGTTCATCCTTCATTTCTGGAATCTGAAGTTCCGGCTGAACATAGTCAGGAATCGTATTTTCAACTGCACTTACAAAAGAAGCGCTCGCCTCCTCAAACGGATTGACAGGAACAGCTGGTGTTTCCAGACTTTCAGTAAGAATCTCTGATACCGCTTCATGAAGATCCTGAGCAGTCTCTTCAGAAACTTGAACAGCGCCTTCCATCATATCATCTAGAGGAAGCGAAACTGGTTCATCAACCGAAGCCTGATCAACCTCACTACAGGATTCAGCACTAACAACAGTAGGCTCAGAAAAGTCGGGAGCCATTGATGCAGCTGTAATATCGGGCGCAATTTCAGATTCTACCTTTTTCTCCGTTTCCGCTCGATAAACAGGTGTTCCGCATTCGGGGCAGAAATTTGCATCGTCTGCCAACGGATGTCCGCAGTTCGTACAAAACATGTTTACTCCTCCATAGGTAATTAATTAGCTTTTTTACAGTATACATCAACAATAATCCAGAATAACAGAATTATTCTTTATGATGAGGATGCCGCATTATCAGAAATTTCAGTCTGATATGCATCTATCAAATGGTAAAGTCTGTAATAAGGATCCTTTGTCATGCCACTTTCGATACCAAACTCCATAACATTATATCGACCAGGCTCAAAGATCTCCCATTCCGGCAGTGAATTATCATTGGGATTACCGTAACGGATAAAATTCAACCAATAATTCGACATGAGAACAGATAGTTCTATATCGTGCTGATCATATAAAGAAGGATGTTTTTGCAGATTACCGAAAAAATAAGGCATTTCACCTGAATGATTACTCCCTATTCCCCCATTATCCTCCGAGAAATAATACATATATACCGGCCTGTTCTCATCCGAAATATACCTTGACCAATCATAATGACTATAGGAAAACCAAGCCGCAGAATAGATCTTATTAAACGCTCCTTTAGCGGAGCCCCCTTTTTCCACGATCAGACGATATGCAGGGTCAACCTCTTCTGCGGGAAAGATCAGTACAGCTTGAGCGGCCCCATCACCAAGAACAGAAACCAATGAATCTTCATAATCTTCAGCAGAAACCTCATAGAACAGATTGAACAGATCAGCCTCATGTTTATTGAATCCGTTTAATAAAGCTTCTTCATTGTTCTGATTTTTCAGATAGGTCAGATACGGTTGTTCTGTGATAGCATATCCGTCAACGGTCATTGCATTATTGGGAAATTTTGTAAGCAACAACTGCTCGGCGGGGACCGCACGCAGATCATCGATATCTGAAGCTTTGAATTCCTCCATGATCTTATCGCCGATATCCAGAGCACGTTCAAGAGAACGGAACGTATGATACGGCACTTTGGGCGTGATTCCGCTGCTTTCGGCAATCGCTCTTCTGAACAGGCCTTTCGCTAAAGGAGAAACACAGATCGCGTTCACACTAGACGCACCAGCTGATTCTCCTGCAATCGTAATATTATCGGGATCACCGCCAAATGCTGCAATATTGTCGTGGACCCATTTCAAAGCCTGAATCTGATCAAGAAGGCCGTAGTTACCCGTTGTTCCATTTACAGATTCTGAAGCCAACTCGGAATTGGCATAGTAACCGAAGATATTGAGCCTGTATGCACAGTTAACAACGATGATGCCTCTGGAAGCAAGATCTTCGCCGTTATATGCATCGAAAGATGTTTGTCCACCTGTAAGAGATCCGCCATGTATGAAAAAGAGAACAGGCGTATCAGAAATATCACCGGCAGGCTTCCATATATTCAGGTATAGCGAATCTTCGCTCATAGGTTCCAGATAATTATCAGAGAATGATAAACGGAATTTATGATAGACAAACAGATCCGTCAAAGAACTGAGAACCGTATTCGTTCTATTCTGCATCGACATCGGGGCAAATCTATCACAGATCCTGACACCTTCCCATGGCGCCGGGTCCTGTGGTTCTTTCCAACGCAGTTCACCTATCGGAGGCATTGCGTAAGGAATTCCTGCATACACTTCAACGGTTTCACTTTCATTAAAAACTCCCGTCAGTTCTCCCTGAGATACACTGACGGCAGGAGTAGATTTAGGATTTTTCACCGAGACTGCAGGAACAGGTCGAATCGGCGGTCGGGAGATGAAACAGATTGCAAACAAAATAGCATAAAATCCTAACCATCCTGCTAAACGGATCCATATACTGCGGTTAAGAAGCACTTGATTATGAAAGCGTAAAAAAACTGCAAAAAACAATACAGACTGGATCATACCGATCAGTGTGTGTTTTCCCAGAATGAGGATCACTAGGTCAGCAAGAAATGAAAACAAAAAGAGAACAACAAATATGGCTTTCATGAATCATCTACCCAATTGTTTACTCATAATAGTCGTAAGACCTATAGTCGAAATCATAAATCAGGTTTTTTGTATAACATTTATTGCAGATTGCATAAGGAGAATCAATTGGAAGAAGCGCATTGCAAACTCTGCAGCGACGAAGATATTTGCCTTTTTCTTTCATCAGTTCAGCTATTCTGGCACAGATCTTGAATTTTTGTTCCAACGAATCATCCTCTATATCCAATCGGCGAAGCAGCTGATGATAAACATCGTATGCTCTATACTGTAGTTCACATCCCTCCAGATCTATGCATTCAAACCATGGTTCAGGAATATCGTGTCCATTGAGTATTGCGTTTGCACAAACATTCCAATATCGTACGAGCTCATCATTTTTCACATCCAAAGGACAAGTAATCAGATTGTAAGTTAAATGCTTATCTTTTCTCGTTTTTTCAGTTGGCAGCATGCTTAATAGATATTCAGCTTCTTCCATATTTTCCCGTTTGTACAAACGGTTGGTTGGAAGTTTTCTCCAGGTCTCCAGCATATCTGCCAGATCGAACTCGGTTGAAAATGCTTCTTCCGGGAACGCAATAAAAATCGATCTTATTCGTGAGCAAGTACTGCTTAGCGCTTTTTTTACATACGAAGGCTCATCCATAGTCAATACATAACCTTCTTCATACAGCCCGTATCTTCCAGCTCTTCCAGCAATTTGTTTTATCTCACTGAAAGTCAGCAATCGTCTGGCTTTACCGTCAAATTTCGTAATTGTTGAAAAAATAATGCGTCTGATAGGCAACGATACACCCATCCCGATTGCATCAGTTGCGACGACTACGGAAGTCTCACCCTCCGTGAACTTCTTCACCTCATTCCTTCTGGAATGCGGCGGAAGTGCACCGTATATAACACTCGCTTTCATTCCCATACGTTCCAGATTTGCAGCAATACTTAAAACATTCTTTCTGGAGAAAGCGATGATGCAGTCATCTTTCTCAACTTCATTGATACCGGTACAGAATCCGCCGTATTTCAATGGAGCAAGGCGTTCGTGACGCACAATTTCATATGTCTGCTCCAGCTGATCGAGAAGTTCAATTATTATCGTCTCCGCTTCAGGTGCAAGACAGATATGGACCTCATCTGCCTGTACCAGACAGATTGCCTTTGTCCAGTTTGACCCTCTGTATGCGTCTGCGATAAGCTGAGCCTCATCAATAACCGCAATATCATAATGCTTATGGAAATTGCACAACTCAATGGTAGATGCCACAAAGGTCGCTCCATCAATAATCTCAGATTCTTCTCCTGTAAGCAGATTGCAAGGGCACCCTCTTTCGTTCAACTTTTCAAACATCTCCAGCGCAAGCAATCTGAGTGGCCCGAGGTATGTTCCGCATCCGCACTCAGTCATCCTCTGAATAGAATCATATGTTTTTCCGCTGTTTGTCGGGCCGATATGTAAAACGAAGTGTCTTTTATTTCGCTTTCCGGCATTGATGTAGTTTTCGAGCGAAAATGCACTCAAATAAACACCAAGTTTATTTTTCTCTTCAGCAGCGCGCCTGATCTGATCCTGTCGTTTTGCGATTGCGGACTGAAGCGACGGATTATCCAATGTTTTTTCAACTGTTTTCAAATTCCAGTAAGATCTTTGTCTGTTTTTCTTTTTCCCGCCCAGATCGCCTATATAATCGGGTTCAGGGAAAAAACGCGCAATCATTTTATCAGTCAAGCCATACTTTTGACGAAGTCTGTTGGCTGAGATCAGATCTTTAGGCGATGTTTTATGATTATTTCTTCTTTTCATTTACAGTTCTTTCGCATCTAATGATTTATAATTCATATTTATTCGTAAATTGGAACAAATAATTATTCAATACTTTTCAATATTACGAAGCACCTTCATAACACCGTCTCTGTCATTTGTATCCGTCTGAAATCGTGCTGCCGCTTTTGCTTCAGGACTGGCATTACCCATTGCAAAACTGAAACCAGCGATTTGCAGCATCTCCACGTCATTTAGAAGATCGCCAAATGCCATACATTCTTCACTTCTAATACCAAAACGATCCATCAATATGCTTAAGCCTATTCCTTTATTTACTTTATTACTCATAACATCAATCCATTGCTTTCCGCTGATTGTCGGTACCAATCCATCCGGCAAAGGCTGAATTTTCTCATATAATTCAAAAGCATTTTCCAGCGGGCAGAAAATTGCCATTTTTATTAACTTATCTTTTCCGATAATATCGTCTATTGAATCCATTTCAATTAATCTGTGGAATGCAACAGCTGCGTCAGCCATCTTTCCCTCTTTTTTCCCAATCAGATATGCAGATTTGAGGCCGCAGATGATCAGCCGCACATCGGAAACCTGGAGCATTTTTTCGGTAAGAGCAACCATCTTGTTATCGGGAATGATGTCTGTATGAATCAATTCATCTCCTTTTCCGATCATTGCGCCATTTTCGGACAAAAAAACGGCCACATCCTGTATTTTTGAAAAATCATCCTGCAATGTGAAGTATTGTCTGCCGCTTGCAATAACAGTAATAACATCAGGATGATTCAATACCCAGTCCTGAAAATCCGAAGGCATTTCTCCCCTGCTGTTCATCAAGGTACCGTCGAGATCAACAGCTATCATACGTATCATATAATCATTCTCCCCCAATTGTGCATTCAGATTTCTCGCACCGGTTTTACATTGCTCGAATGGTATCAGTCATCAAAAAAAGCTCATCTGAAGATGAGCTCGTCCACTAAATCAGCACAGATTCGTTCAAACGCAGTCTTTCTGCCAACTTCATCTTCCGTTATTAAGTAATATATTCAAATATGTAGGTAATAGGTCATAAGAGTCGATTCGAATAAAATCCTTTTCCATATTGATTATCCGTACTCTACTGTTCCGGATAACGGTTAATGATTCTATCCCTCTTCGATCCGGACTGAAGATCGATCATTCTTATAAAAAGTGATATTCTGTTCTCTTTATTCAATGATTCCCAGAAATGATCTGAGCTTAGATACAGATCCGATGAAGTTATACTTACCTTGACAGGCGGGTCTGTGTAAGCCTGCAAAGGGGAACCATCGTCTATATATGTACGAAGAAAATAGCCGCAACCAGGTGGGATTTCAGGATAATCATAAATATCATGGGCAGAAAAGAAAGGGTTGCCTGCAATAACATGGATAGAAGACATTTTCAATTTCACATTTCCACCTAATATATTGAGCAGAGCAGAAATCCTTGGGGTATAAATAGGGGCGTCAGGCTCAAAAGAACGCATCGATAAACTTAGTTCGAATGACCTGCCCTCCTGTAATCCGGAATAAATAGTAGAAGTCTGGTCTCCATTTGTAACGATTGTATAATCGCCATAGGAACGAATCGGATCATAGATAATCAAAGAAGGGTCTTCCAGCTTTTCAGGGTCAAAAGGCTCTGTGTGTATTCCGTCTTCATCAGAAACCAGAATGCGATTTCGGCTGTTCTGACTTCTTCCTGAGAGGAAATAAACAATCACAGCGCTTCTTTTATCCGGAGTTACTCCAATCATAATCCCTCTTCCGGGGTACTTGATCCGGTTCAGAACAGCCTCAAACGCTTCCATATCATTGAATTCCCTTCAGAAACAAATCAATATCATCCTGGGATGCCTGACCGTCGATTGCGCCGAATCTAGAAGCGCATATCGCACCGGCAGCATTAGAGTAGCGCAGAGCTTCAACCAAATCCCCTCGGTTCAGTTCATCCAGTTCTTTTCCGCTGTGATCAAGCCATGCCAGAAAAGCACCCATAAAGTTATCGCCTGCGCCTGTTGCATCAACGGCTTTAATCGGGTAAGAAGGAACTAAACCGTTTACTAATCCGTTATCGTAGATTGAGCCCTGAGAACCCAAAGTAATCAAAACGATTTTGGCACCAAGACCATGAAACTTTTCCGCAGCATGTTCAAGACTTCCGCCAAAAAGAACAGCCTCTTCTTCAGAAACTTTAACTATATCTGCTAATCCCAGCAACTGTTCCACTTCCTTGATCGCACGTTCTTCTGAATCCCAGAGCATCGCTCTGTAATTGATATCAAAAGAAACGATTTTTCCATGTTCTTTTGCATATCTGGCTGCGAACCGTGTTGCCTCAGCCGAAACACTGCTGACGAGTGAAACTGAACTAAAGTGGAATATGCTGCATTCATCCAACAAGGACAGATCTATATCATCGGCAGATAACATAGAATCAGCACAATTGTCTCTATAAAATACGAAATCCCTGTCCCTGTCTTCTTTTAGGACAACAAATGCAAGGCCTGTAGGATCATTGCTCCGGACAATACCACGCATATCCACGACTTTTTGTTTTTCCATATAGTTATAAAGAAAACAACCCAGAGGATCATAGGAAATCTTGGTTATAACCGCGGATTTCGTTCCAAGTTTCGCGGCAGCGCAAGCTACGTTAGCAGGAGCTCCGCCTGGGTTCTGGGCATATAGCGGAAGCCCTCGTTCAGATAATCCCTGAGGTGTAAAATCTATCAGATACTCCCCCAAAACACAAAGACGTATCATCTTTTCTGATAATCCCCCTCTTTTGTTATGTAAAATGCGTGAATTAATATTTCCACAGTTTAGTTCATTATACAGAAATCCTTCTCTCAATGAAAGTTAACCTATCACTTTCCGGTCTCAATCTAATGTACCCTATTTTTTCAACTCATGGATAATATGCTATGATGAAGAAAAAAAGGAAGTGAATCTAGATGCCGGACGCGTTCGCTCATCAGTATTTTGGAGACCTTGTATTCAAAGAGATGACAAATGAATACAAAATACGTATCTTACCTTTCATCGATTTATATAATATCGGGTTACAAGGACCTGACTTTTTGTTCTTTTATAAGCCGTATAAATCGAATGAGGTTCCAGTTCAGGGAAGCCGACTTCATAGACAGACAGGTCATGAATATTGGAGAATCTCTTTAAATGCTCTCAAATCCGATACAACAGATTATAAGGCGTCCCTTGCGTATCTTTCAGGAGTAATGTGTCATTACGTTCTTGATTCCTGTTGTCATGCGTTTGTTAATCAATACGAAAAGGAAACAGGGGTCACACATCCCGACATCGAAGGAGAATTTGACCGCTACCTGCTGGAATCTCTGGGCTTAGACCCCTATAAAACGGACCTTGTCGAACGCTTTCTGCCGACAAGATCTTACGCCGAAATCATAGCTCCATTCACTCAGTCAATTTCTTCTGGCACTACTTTTGACGCGCTGAAGGGTTTTCGTTTCTACAGAAAAGTATTTCACTGTCCTAATGCGTTTAAAAGAACTATATTGTACACTTTGTTGAAACTTGCAGGGAAATATGATAAATACCGTGGTCAGATAATCAATGTTAAGCCCTACGACAATTGTGAAGAAAGCGATAAAAAACTATACATTCTTCTTCATGAACAAGTAACAGTTTGCATCGAGTTAATTGCTTCCTTGTATCAATGTGCGGATACCGGAGATTTATCTTCATTGATCAATCGGGAGAGACTAGCACCTACTTTCGACGGAGTCATCGAAATATAAAAAAAGAGCAGTCAGTGTTCAAACTGCCTGCTCTTTCATTATTAAGATAACGGACTTATTTCATTAAAGGCTAGAAATTAATACATTCCGCCCATGCCGCCTGCGGGCTGTGCAGGTTCCGGTTCAGGAATATCTGCAACAAGGGCCTCAGTCGTAAGAACCATTGCCGCAACTGAAGCAGCGTTCTGAAGAGCACTTCTGGAAACCTTTGCAGGATCGACGATGCCCATCTTAACCATATCGCCATATTCGCCCGTTGTGATATTCATACCAAAACCGGTCTTTCCCTTACGGCGGATAGCATCAATGACAACAGAACCTTCAAGTCCGGCATTTTCACAAATCTGACGAAGCGGAGATTCAAGTGCTTTCAGAATTATACGGGCACCCGTCTGTTCATCTCCAGTAAGCTTATCAACGACTTTCTCAACAGCAGGAACGGCATTGAGAAATACCACTCCGCCACCGGCCACTACACCTTCCTCTACTGCAGCCTTGGTTGCTGAAAGCGCATCTTCAAGGCGCAGTTTCTTTTCTTTCATCTCAACCTCTGTTGCAGCGCCTACGCGAATGACAGCAACACCGCCTGCCAACTTCGCCAGACGTTCCTGAAGTTTCTCACGATCAAAATCAGAAGTTGTCTCTTCAATCTGTGTACGGATCTGAGCAACGCGAGCAGCGATTTCAGCAGGATTTCCATGACCGCCCATGATGATTGTACTGTCTTTCTTGACCTGGACTTTATCTGCACGACCAAGATCCGAGAGCTGAGTATCTTTCAAAGTCAATCCCAATTCTTCGCTGATTACTTTACCACCGGTGAGAATCGCGATATCACGTAACATTTCCTTACGGCGATCACCATAGCCAGGCGCTTTAGCAGCACAGCAAACGAATGTACCACGCAGACGGTTGACGATAATATTTGCCAAAGCATCGCCTTCCACATCTTCAGCAATGATCATAAGCTTGCGGCCATTCTGAACGATCTGCTCAAGCAAAGGCAGGATCTCCTGAATAGAACTGATCTTCTTATCAGTAATCAGGATCATGGCATCATCAAGGACAGCTTCCATCTTATCAGTATCTGTAACAAGATAAGGGCTGATATAGCCATTATTGAACTGCATTCCTTCGACTACTTCAGAATAGGTTTCAGCAGTTTTACTCTCTTCAATGGTTATTACGCCATCAGCAGATACTTTTTCCATTGCATCTGCAATCAGTTCGCCGATATGTTCATCACCAGCAGAAATTGTAGCGACACGAGCAATATCTTTTGATCCGCTCACCTGTTTTGAAGATCTTCTGATACTGTTTACAGCTGCATCTACTGCAGATTGAATACCTTTCTTCAGAACCATCGGATTCGCGCCAGCAGAGACGTTTTTCATTCCCTCACGGACGATCTCCTGGGCAAACAACGTAGCTGTGGTAGTACCATCACCAGCAGCATCGTTTGTCTTTGTAGAAGCCTCTTTAATAAGCTGAGCTCCCATGTTTTCAAAACGGTCTTCCAATTCGATCTCTTTAGCGATTGTCACTCCATCATTCGTGATAAGCGGTGAACCATATTTTTTATCCAGCACAACGTTTCTTCCCTTAGGACCCAACGTGATACTGACAGTATTGGCTAATTTATCAATGCCAGCCAATAAGCTTTTACGTGCTTCTTCACCATATCTAAGATCTTTAGCCATAATAGTATTACCTCTTTTCCAAAATATAAATTAAAGAACCTTAGCGAGAATGTCGTTCTGGCGTACGATCACGCACTTATCCTCGCCGAGTTTAACCTCGGTGCCTGCATATTTGCCGATAATGACCTTATCACCGACCTTGACCATCATCTTAACTTCATTTCCATCAATGACACCGCCAGGTCCGACAGCAATCACTTCTGCAACCTGAGGTTTTTCAGCAGCAGATTCAGTAAGAACAATACCGCTTTTGGTAACAGTCTCAGCCTCAGTCATTTTGAGGACCACACGGTCAAACAAAGGTTTCAATTCCATAATATCTATGCTCCTTTATATTATTGCATTCGATTGGCACTCTATATTCCTGAGTGCTAAGTCTATTCTACATTCTTTTCCATGAAATTCAACCCTTTTATTAAAAAAATCTTTAATATACAGAATAAATCAGCTGACCAACATTGAGATCCAGATAAACAAGGTTCTAATATGAAATACTTCTGTAATAACTTTGTGTATTTTGATAAAAGAGCCGCATCGTGTTCATATATTATTCACAAAATTGACATTCGTTTACTCAGTTAGTATAATAATCAGGCATCATGCAAAAAAGGAGATCAAATGAAAAAAATCATTTCAATCCTGATCGTTCTTGCTGCATTGTTTTCACTGACTTCTTGTGATTCCAATACTAAGGTGTCAGATGGTACATATCGTGCAGAATACGACTCATATGACGATTCAGGCTACAAGGATTTCGTTGAAATCACCTTTAAAGACGGGCTTGTTACGGAAGTAACTATGGACGCCGTCAGCGAGGCTGATGGTTCTCTGAAAAGTGAATCTGATGAATATCGCGAAAGTATGGAAACCATAGCTGGAACCTATCCCGCTAAATATTATCAGGATCTTATTAACCAGTACATTGGTTCAGGAGATAGTTCCGGAGTTCTGATCGTGGCTGGTGCCACTTCGACTTCGAACGCTATCATTAAACTGCTTACTTCTTTGGAAGCAGCGATGAAAGCCGGCACCTACAACGGAACGGTTCTGGTATCCAGAGGCTAAAGAATACGAAGAAGAGCAGGATTTTATTCCTGCTCTTCTTTTTTGTGTATAATAATCTAAATGTCAATGAAAAAGGAGAAATAATGTCATTCAGCAGTTTTATTTTTTTGATTCGATTTCTTCCCTTCTCTCTTCTTCTTTACTATTTAATTCCCAATAAAGGAAGAAATACTCTTTTAGTTATTTTCAGTCTGATTTTCTACACGTGGGGCGATCCCGCATCACTTCCCGTTTTTCTTATCATTTCGATGATAGGATATATTGGTGCATTAATAATAAAAAAGAAAGAGACTTTACGGAAACCAATTCTCATAATTTCTCTCGTTATAATCTTTGGGTGTTTGACATTATATAAATACTTGTCTTTCTTCGGAGGAATTCTGAATTCCTTAGTGCTTGAAAGACTCGGTATGGGAATCACCATCCCTGAAATCACTGCTCCGATCGGTATCAGTTTCTTTTCCTTCACCATCGCTGGCTACTTAATCGATGTATATAAAAATGATTCTGATTTATGCAAAAAACCAGTAGACTATCTCCTTTTCGTCAGTTTCTTTCCCAAACTCCTGATGGGTCCAATTGTCAGGTACAAGGATATGGAGCAGCAGATAAAGGAACGTGTCGTCAGATTTGATCAGTTAGAGCCAGGAGCTTACAGATTCATTTGTGGATTGGCAAAGAAAGTCCTTTTGGCTGATGAAATAGCAAAACTATGGAATGAAGTCTTGACTCTTGGACTTAACCGCGTTTCTACTCCTCTTGCCTGGCTTGGTGTTATTGCTTACTCTTTCCAGTTATATTTTGATTTTTCCGGATATTCGGATATGGCTATCGGACTTGGTCTATTATTCGGATTTCGCCTTCCTGAGAACTTCAATTATCCTTACAGCAGCAAAAGCGCCACTGAGTTCTGGAGAAGATGGCATATAACAATGGGAGGCTGGTTCAAGCAATACGTCTATTTCCCACTGGGAGGATCCAGGTGCAGCAGATCAAGAATGATCTTTAACACACTGATTGTATGGTTATTAACCGGTTTATGGCACGGAGCTGCTTGGAATTTTATTCTGTGGGGACTGTATTATTTCATCCTATTAATGCTGGAAAAAAACATTTACGGTAAACTATTGGATAAAAGCAGGATCATATCACATATTTATCTATGTTTTATTACTCTCATCGGCTGGGCCGTATTCTCAGTTTCGGATCATGAGTCGCTAATCAGTTTACTGAATGCATTATTCAGTTTCAGGTCCGGTATCGGAGCAATGTATTTACTCAGAAATTACGCAGTACTGTTGATCATCTGTTTTTCACTCTCTTTTGAATGGACCTGCAAGAGAATCGCTGACTATAGCAAAAAAACCGTATTTCGCATCATTGTTTCAATAATTCTTTTATTCCTTTCGATTGCCTATCTGACTGATGCAACATATCAGCCGTTTCTCTATGCACAGTTTTAGGAGGGATCTGAATAATGAAAATGATAAAACGCATACCAACATTCAGCCTCTTATTTCTTTTCATATTTATTTTGATGCTGTTCTCTATTCTGCTCCCTAAAAATGATTACAGCACCCTTGAAAACAAGTATTTGGCAAAAATTCCGACACCAACAGTAAAGTCTGTTATAGACGGGTCTTTTGAGACAAAATATGCCAATTATTTATCCGACCAGTTTCCTGAGAGGTCCGTTTGGATCAGTATCAAATCATTAACCGAAACATTTCTGCTAAAGACTGAGAACAACGGTATCGTATATGGCAAAAACGGATATCTGTTTCCAAAATTCCAATCTTTTGATGAGTCGACATATTGGGACAACGTGAAATCCATCGTGGATTTTGCTGACGCTGCAGAAACGCCCGTGCGAGTCATTGTCGTTCCTTCAGCCTATACAATACTGACAGATTACATTCCATCCGGAATGCCTGCGGTAAATGAAAAAGAGGAACTGAACAAGTGTCTCCCCTTCCTTACTTCTCAAAGTCAGTTCATTAATGTATGGGACAAACTGGAAGAGGCGCAGCATGATTATGTTTTTTACCGTACAGATCACCACTGGACAACTTATGGTGCCTATCTTGCATATCTGGAATACTGTGAAACTGCCGGTCTGATTCCGTACCATGCTTTTTTCGATGCAGCGAATACGGTGGATAATTTTCTAGGCACAAGTTACTCAAAATGCAAGAAATTGGGAGCGGTTCCTGACATCATATCCTATTTTCCATTTGATGCGACTATTTCTTTCGAAGGCAAGTCATTTCCAAACATATATGACTTCACTAAACTGACTACAAGAGACAAGTATGCCATGTTTCTCCATGGGAATCATGCTGAAAGCATTATAGAAAGCGGCGACGGGAGGAACAAACGCAGTTCACTTCTGATAATTAAGGATTCATATGCTGATTCCATGATCCCGTTTTTAACTCAAAATTATGCCAGTATAACCTGTATCGATCCCAGGTATTATCTAGGCAGTATTCAAGAATTGGCTAAAGGCGATTATGATGATATTTTAATCCTGCTGGGATTTGAAAACCTGTCTTGTGAAAGCAACTGGGTCAAACTGAGTTTCTAATAAAAAAGTGAGGCTAATTGCCTCACTTTTTTT
>OCTX012022556.1_pt1 | contig 24495 bp, 15 predicted proteins | sample 1539691 | NCBI WGS metagenome assembly OCTX01 (sample SAMN02144231, study PRJEB22623) | gut metagenome | biome: sheep rumen | host: Ovis aries | place: New Zealand
AGATGATTATGGGCTTCCTTCAAAAGAACTTGAACAGATAATTAATACTGAAAAAGGAATCACAGGTGGAAAACTTGATGAAATTGTTGTTCATGACGGAGAATACATTGAATATCAAACTATGTCTGATTTAAAGACGCATAAGGTTACGTTAGATATAGATAAATATTCTTTACATAAAGAAATGGATGGAAGACCAATAGGTGTTGTTTTTGAGTATAAGGGACAAAAATATAGAATAACTCAAAAACTGTAATAGTTATGAGAATATAAAGGTAAAGTTGTATTTGTGAGGGGCTGCTAATGAATACTACAGAAGTAATTAGTAAAATGAATGGTTTTATGTTTCAGCTTACTGAGAAGATGTCGGTATGGCTGGGGAAAACCTTACCGAAAATAACAGAAGATTGGTGGCAGGAACTAGTTATTAATAATCTTAATCAGATGCAAATAATGAAGGTTAATAATTCAAATGTCACTGACTTATCCGGACTAGATCTTGCGTCTCTTCTTCGAGTGTTTGATAGAAATTGGTTCGTTATATCGAATGCAATATATGTAAATCCATGTGTTAGAGATGATATTAGAATAATGCAGGGAATCAGAAATGATTGGGCTCATATTACTCCGAATGATATTACAAGAAGAAAAGTTATTGAAGATGCAAATGTTATACATAATTTATTATTGCAATTGGATGCATCTATAATGGAAACAAATGTAATAAGAGGATTTATATTTGATGTTGAAGATGAAGATGAAATCAAGGTAGATATTTCTTCTGAACAAACTAAAGAGCAGGTATTAGCTGAGGAAAAAGATAATAGTAATGATATAGATTTGCCGGTTGATAATACTGCATCTGAAATAACTATAGGTAGTGTTGTTACTCTGTCAAGTGATAAATCAGTTTCAGGTGCGGTTATAGGTATTAATGGTAATAAATATACCGTTTTTATTAATGGTGCTCCTCAAAGTTATTATAAGGAACAGATACAACTAAAAGTTGATTTAGAGCAAAGCAGATTTCTTCCTCTGTCGAGGGTGAAGTCTGCTTTGACTGCATATCAGATTAATAATCCGGGTTCAAGTAATCTTTATTCACTTAATGCAGCAAGAATTGATTTTGTTCCATATCAGTTCAGACCAGCTCTCAAGATGATCCAATCTGATATACCAAGAGTTCTTGTAGCTGATGATGTTGGTGTAGGAAAGACAATAGAAGCAGGACTTATATTAAAGGAAATGGAAGCTCGTTCATCACTTAGTTCAGTTCTTGTTATTTGTCCACGACCACTTGTTTCTGAAAAAAAATGGGTTCTTGAAATGAAGCGTTTTGATGAGGATTTTACCCAGCAGGATGGAAAAACAATGCTGGAATGTATACAGGAAACAGATCGGGATGGTGAATGGCCGGAAAGACATAGTAAAACGATTATTCCATATTCATTGTTTAATGAAGACAATATTATGGGGACAAAGTCTACATCCAATAAGAAGAAAAAAACACTTGGACTTTTTGAACTTGATCCTTTACCGCATTTTGATCTTGTGATTGTAGATGAGGCTCATACGATAAGAAATGATAATACCTGGATGTATCAGGGAGTGGATTTATTCTGTAGAAACGCGGATGCAGTTGTATTTCTTACTGCAACTCCATTACAGAATAGTAATAAAGACTTGTTTACCCTTCTTCATCTCCTGAGACCGGATCTTATTTTGGATATAGATACATTTAATACTATGTCAGAACCTAATGTGTATATTAATAATATGCTCAGACTTGTACGTGCTCAGGGAGAGAATTGGCAGAAAGAATGTCGGGAAGAAATCTCAAATATACTTAATACAAGCTGGGGACGTAATGTTATCCAGCATAATCCTGATTTTGAGAAGGTATTTGCTTGTCTTAATAAAACGGAAGTTAGTCGTGAACAAAAGATTGAACTAATAAGCAAAATCGAAGGGCTACATTCTTTTAATACAATAATAAATAGAACAAGACGTCGGGATATTGAAAATTTCTGTGTTCGACGTAATCTTACCGTAAATGTTAGGTTTACAGCTGCTCAGAGAGATTTGTATGAATCTCTTATAGAATTTCAAAAAACGGCGTTAGCAATGGTTCATGGTACAAAAAGTGTGCGGTTTATGATGTGTACCATTATGAGACAGGCTTCCAGTTGTATATATGGTCTTGCACCTTTTATGAATAATATCATCAAGAGAAATCTAGATAGATTAAATGAACAGGAAGAGTTTTTCGAACTAGATTATATGATTAATTCTGATGATCAGAATTGCTTGATGGAACTGGCAGATGAAATAACAGAATTGGCTGAAAACCTTCCTGAGGAAGACCCTAAGTTTGATATGTTAATGGAAGTGTTAAGAGAAAAACAATCTGAAGATAATAATAGAGTAATTATCTTCAGTTCGTTTAGACATACGCTCAAATATCTCGAAGATAAATTGCGTATGGAAGGGTTTAGGATTGGGAGAGTAGATGGCGATGTAAAGGATGAAGAAAGATATCAAATTAGAGAAAGATTCAAGATGAATAGAGATGAAGATGAAGCATTAGATGTAATTCTCTTCAGTGAGGTTGGATGCGAGGGACTGGATTATCAGTTCTGTGACACGATGGTAAATTATGATCTGCCTTGGAATCCTATGCGTATTGAACAAAGAATAGGTCGTATAGATCGAAGAGGTCAGATGAGTGAGACTGTCAAGATATATAACATGATAACTGATGATACGATTGATGCAGTTATATATAACAGATGCCTGATGAAAATAGGTGTTTTTGAAGAAAGCATAGGTGATTGCTCAGAGATTCTTGGAGATATCAGTGAACAGATACTTAGTATAATGTTTAATCCTGATCTTACTGAAGAAGAACGACAGATGAAGATTGAAAAGCTTGCCGATAATGAAGTTATGAGGGTTAATGAAATCCGTAATCTTGAACAACAAGAGAAATCATTTTATGGTTTTGATTTATCAAATTATGTACAGAATTCAGAAGTACAAGATGCAGAAAATGAATGGATTTCTCCTAAAAGTATGCAGGAGCTTGTCAATCTTTATCTGAATGATTATTTAGGAGAAGGGGAGTATCTAAGAGGTAAATCAGAGGAGAAATCATTAAGACTTGCTCAGGATAAAAGGCATCTTCTTATGGAGGAGTTTAAACAGCTTAAACTGACTACAATCAATAATGATGCAAACAGATTATGGAAAGCATATCTTAAATCCGGTAATCCCATAATAAAAGTGACATTTGATAGTGGATACGCTAGGGATAATAGAGATGTTCAATTCCTTACGCAAATGCATCCTTTAGTTCTTCAGGCTGCTAAATATGAAAGTAAAGATTTTCCTTGCGAATTATCCATAAGTGTAGATGAAAGTGGTCTTGAACCTGGTGATTATGAATTCTTAATATATGCATGGAGATATGTAGGTCTTAGACCAGATATTAAACTTGTTGTAATTAGTAATAATAAAGATGTAGAGGATAATGTCCTTTCAATGATGCAATATGCTTCAGAGTATCCAAAGAGTACAGGTAATCATACTTCGGCATGGGATGATATGGATTCGATTCATTATGAAAGATGGAATCTTACAAAGAGTAAGTATGCTGCTGATGTTCGTGCTGAATGTGAATATAGATTGGAACAAATAACTCACTCAATGAATCAACAACAGGCTATTGTAAGACAACAGATGGAATCAGCAACAGATGAAAAGATAAAAAGGATGAGAACCTCTCAGCTGATGAATCTTATCAACCAAGCTGAAGATAGAAAAAAAGAAATAATGGATGTTGTAAATAAAATAGATATACATACGACACTTTTAGTAAAAGGGGTTTTACATATAAATTAAAGAGAAGATTATTATAGTTATTGTGTGAGGTAAAGGCATGAATCCTAAGTATTCAATTGTTCTATGTAATCAGAATTATGAAGAATATGCTGATATGATAACCACTTGGTTATTATCAGGTATAAAAGTATTGTGGTTTGGTAAAAATCCTGAAGTATGTGATGAAATAATAGAAACCAATGAGGTGTTTGCAAAAGCGTTTTTTATTCAGGCATATGAGGTGGGGTTTGATAAACAGGGCATTATTATTGATGGAGAAGACAAGGACGATTTGTTGAGTGAAATCGAACAAGACTGTCCAATCTTTAATGCGGCTCAGTTCCGGGTAGAACATTGTAAATCTGATGAACATATAGTTGTACAGGCTTCAGCCGGAACAGGAAAAACGACAGTAATGATTGACAGAATAATGTATTTAATGCATATGGTTCCGGGGCTACATATGTCAGAAATATATATGATTACTTTTACCAATGATGCCACAAATGAAATGAATAAAAGGCTTCAAGAGAGATTGCTGTCTAAGTATCATCTTACAAATCAAAGGCGATATCTCAGATGGTTGGAAGAACAATCACAGATGAGTATTAGTACAATTCATAGTTTTGCGTATAACATGCTTAAAGAGTATGGAATAATGGAAGGTTTTACAAAGAACCTTAAGCTAAGAAGTTTTAAACATGAAAGTAATGAACTGATTTATGATATTTTGGACAAACATACTGATGAAAATCAATCCGTTGAAAAACAATTGGGGTTGCCACTATATAAAGCTAATTCAATGGTAAATGCTTATTGGAAAAAATTCATGGGACAAGGTATATCTAGAGAGGAAGTGTCGCTTATGGACTGGGGAGAACCGGTTGATGATGCTTCAGAACCCTTTCATAACCTTTTAACCGAAGTGGTAACTGAAATAGATGAAGAGTTTTTTAAAATCAAACAGAATGAAGATGCAATAGGATTAAATGATGTTATGAGAGATCTTCAGGAAGTTTTAACAAATGAGGATATTCCTGTTCCTGATATTACTATGAAATATTTGTTTATTGATGAATTTCAGGATACAGATATATCTCAAATTAGAATTGCAACTCTTCTGGCAAAATATCTGAGTGCGGTTTTGTTTGTTGTAGGAGATGTTAAACAGAGTATTTATCGTTTTAGAGGAGCTACATCAAAAGCTTTCCAGATATTTGAACGAGATATGAAGGAGATGGGACAAAAGGATGCAGTCCATTTTGCTCTAGTTAATAATTATAGAACCGGAGCGGATTTAATGTATGAACTGGAACGGATTTTCAGGGGACTGGATTCGTTGAATTATATCGATTATAAAACGAAAGTTGTTCCATTTAACAGAAGTGACAGTTATTTTCAATATATCAGGGGAGAAAAGAAAGATTATATAGGGGCGCAGATTGTAGATATTATTGACACTGCACTAAATGACCTTGTTGAACGTATTGAATCCGAAGAGAAGATCACTACTGATAAAGACAGAGTTGTTGTTATAGTCAGATATAACAGTCAGCTGGATAGGGTTGCAGGACTGATAAGAAAAAAAGGAATCCCTGTTGAAGTAAAAAGGGATGGAGATTTCTATAATAGCGAAGCGGTCAGAGACTTTTATTCTATGATCTGTTCATACATGTATGCGGATGAACCTAAGTATATATTTAATTATTTGATGAGCCCTTATTCCGGTAATATCGATTCGATAGATGTAAATGAATTAGAACGTTTGAACGGAAATCAGGAAAAGCTTGTTGGATATCTGCAAAAATATCTAAATCAGACATCGTGGCCAAAGTATTATAAGGATTTAAGACTTAGACCGGTTATGTCGGTGATAAAGGATATGATTGATAGTGGAAACATAGTTGATGTCTTTATAACAATGACGAAAAGTAGATTGAAAGCAATTAAGGATCCGGTTTGGGAAGAAAAGAGAATAATTGCTGAGACGAAGCGTAGAGCTAAACAGTATCAGGCAAATTTAGAAAAGCTCCTAGAAGTATTACAAACAAATATGGGAAATGAAAAGGTTAGTCTTTATGACGTTTATAAGTTTTTAAAGCTAAATATTGCGACGAATCGAGATGAAGGCGAAGCAAGGGTTGAATCAAATGATGATTATACTTCTGTATTATGTATGACTGCACATAAAGCTAAGGGGCTTGAGTTTGACACCGTTATTATTCCATATACAAATGGTCCGTTTATGATTAATGCTGATAATGAAATAATTATTGATCCTCTTTCACGTAGAGTTGGATGGAGATATGGTGGTGATGAGACACGACACCTGGTTCCTATGCAAAATGATTATTATGCTGAATTAAAAGATGAAGATGTATGGAACTGCTATCAGGAGGAAGCAAGGATTCTGTATGTTGCTATGACGAGATCCATTCACGCCTGTATTGTGGTAGTTCCTTGGACTAATAGAAAAAATACATGGGCATATATGCTTACGGAGGTATATTAGTATGAGAAAAATATATACATATACAAAACTAAAAAACCTTCGTGATGCATATTATTATAACGAAATAAAGAAATATCCACAGATAACGGTTTCTACTGATTTGAGAAAAGGCTTAAAGGGGACAAAAATTGTTGAAATGTTTGCTGGAAAGGTGACATCAGACAAATTGGAAGGCCTGATATCTAAGGATAATCCTGTGGTATATGATTTTAAAGCATTTACAGATAGCATAATACCGAAATGGAGTAGTGATTCAACAAAATTCAGAGAAACAATTATTCTCTCAGAGTTTTTTAGAAATAAACTGTCTGATAATAAAGATGATTTAAAGACTAAGAATTGGCTCAGTGCCTGTCGTAAAAATATTGGATCAATTTTATCGGCTATAATTCTTTTGGAAGAATGTTGTATAAAACCTGAGGACCTTGATGGTTCAGATGATAAGACCCTCAGTTTGTTTATTGATGCATGGAATTATCTGTATAAAAACGATGTGAATGATATTAATCCAGAGGATATGACCATTGCAAATTTCCGTCAGATTATGGAAGGGCTAAATAAGGGAGAAAAATGGACCCCGGTTTTTAAAAGATTATTTGGAGATAAAAAACCTGATAAGGTTATTATTCATGGTTTCTATTATTTTACTCCATTACAGTATAGATTGTTCACGATGCTGGAAAAGCAGGGGATTGATTTGATATTCTTATTCCCTTACGACGAGAGATATCCTTTTGCAAATGAAATATGGGAACAGACATATTCTGAAGAAAAGGGTTTTCCACCTCAGAGTGAGTGGAATATGGCTAAAAGTGATGAAGTCGAACCGTATGGAGAAATATTTGAGGGGAATAAGGTTGAGATAAATAATAAGCTTAAGATTAAAAAGTATGATTCTATCATAGAATTCGCTGATGATATTTCAAGAATTAAAAAGAGTGGATATTCGGTATATTCTGCTAATTATAAAACAGCAAATGCTATTTTGAAGGATTTTTATCCAGAAGAATATGGTGAAAGGAAACTTCTTTCATATCCAATAGGAAGATTTGTAGATTCCTTAAATCATATGTGGGATGAGGATTTGCAAACCATTATTCTTGATGAAGATAATCTGGTTGAGTGTTTTTCATCGGGATGGTTAATGATTAATCAAGTCTCCGGAAAACAATATATGCAGGATTTGACGTATATTCTTCCATTCTTTGGTGGATGTAAGACGGTTGATGAATGGGAACAGAGAATAGAGCAAATTGAATCTATTCAGCATGGGATTATTAATGAGTTTAATGATGACCTGGATCCTGATGAAGCAATATCAAGATGGCAGCAAGTTATGGGAAATCCAATAAATCAGTTTAGTCCATTTTCTGTAGAGTCAGAAAAAATGGATACAATTCTTGCGTTAATAAAGCAACTACTGAAAATGGGAAAAGAATTGTTTGGAGATAATAAACCTGTTCGAGTTAAGGAACATATGAACAGACTGGATTATATTCTTCATAGTTATGAAGTTTCCGGTGATCTCTATGATGAGGAATTAAAACTGGTTGAGGACATTTTTGAAAAGCTTGATGATCCTGTTAATGCTTCTGCAAAGGGGTATCCTTCAGATATTGCAGCTGCGTTAAGTGTATATCTTACCGGAAGATTTGATGAAGGAGAGCTTCAATCGAATAAAGTCGGATTGGTAATGCCGTTGTATCAGATCGATGCAGCTGTAATAAAGAACAATAGTAAGGTTCATATTTGTTTTTGTGATATAGAAAATATGCCTGGCAAGAAAAAACACTATATATGGCCAATAACAAAAACGATTATTGAAAAAGTATATAATAATAAGAGTGGCGAAGAAAAAGATTGTATTGAAATAATGATGCATGTAATGGAAGACTCGGCGGCTACCAACAGATACTTTATGTATAGTGCATTAAAGAACAGAGATGTCGAAGTTTCATACGTTTCAAATATTAGGAGTGAACCGATGACTCCATCTCCATATATAGTTATGTTAGAAGATGCACTGGGGATTGAATTAAAAAGTGCTTGGAAAAATCACTTTATTACTTATGGAGAAGTAGAGTCTTTAGACTATGCTGAAAGCCGAATAAAAGAATATGACAGAGACAGAATGCCTGAGATTGTGCCTAAAGAGGCAAAGATGGATTATGCTATCTGTCCTATGAAGTATGTTCTTAGTTACGTTGTGGAAAAGCATCCTACTTACTGCAATTCTTTTCACCAGAATTATGCGATTAATGGGTTGATATCTGCGATTTATGCGCTTTCAAAAGATGAAGGCATCAGTCAGGATGAAATATATGAAAATATAATTGAATTATTTCCTAACATGCGAAGTGTGGAAAAACGTCAGGTAAAAGATTATATCTATTACGAAGGTAGATATGAAGATATGGATTTTGGAAATCTGACTCCTATGGGAAAAAAGTATTATACCGACGAAAGATATAAAGTTTTTTATCCTAACAGAGGAGTAAGAGAACAAGCTGTAAAGCAATATGGTCTTTTATTTACACCTGATGGAAGACAGGGGCTAAATTTATATGAAACAACAGAAGTGGAAAATGCATGTATATACTGTCCACATGAAGAGTATTGTAGAAATGCAAGATTTGCAATAGACAGTAAAAAAGAACAGGAGACTTACTATGATTGATTTGAGTTTCTGGAAAAATGTTAAAACCCTTTGGATTCGTGATGAGGATCCTACTATAAAAGCTACTGAAAGATTTATTCAGAAAGATACTAAAAGTACAGAAGACATTAATGAACTAAATAGAAAGCTGAATGGCGAAAATGCAGATAGTGATGATACTGGTTCTATAGATGAAATAAACAGAATGATGGAACAATTAGATGAACTTGGAGTTGACAATATTTCTTTTGATTCGTTTTTTGATGATGATGAATAAGATTGAAGCACGGGGGACTGGCAGATGACAACATTAAAAAATGCGTATAATGAGAAAATTGAACTAACAGGTGAACAGGAAAAATGCTTGAATTATCATCTGGAAGATGATGCTACTCTTATGATAAAAGGGTATGCGGGAGCAGGAAAAAGTCTTGTTCTTCAAGCACGTGCATTAGAAATCATAAATAAGTATCCTGAAGATAAACGTAACCATAAAGTTGGTGTTTTTACTTTCACCAATGCGCTTACTACTTCCACCAGAGAATTGCTGGAATCTAATAAAGGTGGTAAAGACATTTATGTTTCTACGTTAGATAAGTATCTGATTGAAGTATATAAGGCGATGGGTGGTCCTCAAAAGAAAATGTATGATGGAGCTATTAAGCTTGATAATATTAAGCAAGCCTTAGAAAAACATGAATCAGAAAATGAACATCACAGATTTCATGATTTTAGTACATATAAATCAACTAAAAAAAGTCGTGAAGAATTCTGGGATGAAGAATTTGAATGGATGAAAATGATGAATGTTACCCCCTATGATAAGGAATACTATATGTCCTTGGAAAGAGCGGGAAGAGGATCAGCTATCCGTATGTCCCAAAGTGACAGAGAAGTTGCTTTTGAAATCTTTCGAACATATTGTAACTTGCTAGATAGAAAAAAATGTGGGCATTGGTCTGATTTTGCCATTTATATTAATACTCAATTAAAAATGTATATTAATGCAAAGAAGCGGGGGATAGATATTAAGTATCCTATACCTTCTAAGTATATGTTTGATTTTATTCTTATTGATGAAGCGCAGGATTTATCTCTTGCACAGATGCTTGCTGCAATGGGGCTATATAAGAAAGCGGTGATAATCGCTATGGATGCGCATCAGAGAATTTATACGGCTAATTGGACCCCGAAGCAATTGGGTATAGAAACAAAAACAGAATGGTTAAAAAAATCAAAGCGTAATACGATTGAGATAGACGCCTTGGCAGAATCGCTACGCAGTAAAAATGATGAGTATCTTGGAGATGCTAATCGAGTAAAACGAGCGATTCCAGACCGCACTGGTGACAAACCTGTAATATGTAAATTCAATGATTCTTCAGAGGAGAAGACATTTGTTATAAACCAAATAAAGGAATATCTTTCTGAAAGTAATGAAATCAGAATTGGAATTATCTCATCCACAAAAGATCGTGTTGAAAAGTATAGTTCTTGGTGTTCTGATGCCGGAATAAAACATGAAATTATAGGGAAAGAAAGTACTTTTTCCATGAAAACTCCGGGTGTAAAAATAGTTACGGCTCATGGCTCAAAAGGGCTCGAATTCTTTAGAGTTATTATACCGGAATTCAATGAGGGAAAATACCCATATAGAATTAATACAGAAGATCCAGATGAGATTGAGAGACTCCTGGTTCAGTTCAGAAGTATTGCTTATGTTGCTATGACACGAGCTCAGCAAAGCCTTTTGATTACATGTTCTGGCAACAAACCTTCTAGATTTATTAAAGAAATGGACCCAACGTTATACGTCATGATGGATGGAACAAAATCCTCGAACACATCAATCAAAAAAACTGCCACAAGTTCCAAACGAAAAGAAGTGGTTAATAAGGATTCGGTTGACTCATTGATTACATTTTTTGAAAGCAAGGGTTTTGAATGTGTAGATAAAAGAGGCCCTAAGGGTGGATGCTTATGGGTGATAGGTTCAAAAGAGGACTTAACTCCATTAATAAGAGAAGCAAAGAAACTATTCGGAGATCTTGGAAATAATAATTATGCTCCACATGGGGGAAAAGCGACTGGTCATGAAGGTGCATGGTTTATGACTTCTAACAAGTAGAGGATATGAAATGGGCTTTATTAATTTTAGAGGTGGTCTTAAAGCTGATAATTTTGATGCTTTATCAGACGAGGCAAAGAAAATAGAAGAGGATGAACAGAATAATCCCAGAAGCCTGAGGAATAGACGTTTGGCTGCTGATTATTTTGGTGTGCCCGAACTTGCCATAAAAGAAAATAAAGCTATATTGGCAGAATTATTATTGCGATATAAAAATCTCAAAGCACTATATCATAGTTTATCAGATGGAAATGATCTTTTCAGTGATTTTAATTCTGAGCAGTTTGTTAATGATTTCTGGATTGATAGTATAACGGAAATTATAGATCAGGGATCAATTACAGATGTTCAGAAGATAAAATGTCTTCAGATTCTCATGACTGCATTCGGAATCAGTAATAAAACTACAGCAAAAGATCATTATCTTTTTTCACAGAAGAATCCTGATTATAAAGCTTATATGTATCGCTGCTTTAGTTTGGAAAATGAAGACATTACTTTGATTTGGTTATGGCTTATTCGTCTAGGATATAGAGAACTTCCGGGGGAAGGAAAACATGAGAAGAATTGTATGGATATAGTTGTTCATTTTATGAATGAATATATATCTTTTATGATGGTGCTCGCATTTTATATAAGTCAGATATTCCCAGGTAATGGCTGCGGTAAGGATATACGTGTGCAATTACTAAGTGTATTTGAGAAAGTCAGATTGTACATGACTGATAATCAGAATCTTGAACTTACAGTTTCAGCAATGCTCAATCCAGTTTATTCAGATGTGGCTGATTATGTAGATTCGGTTGAACGATATGAGCAAACCATGAGTCAGACGGAAGGATTAAAGAATGCTTTCGATTCACTTAGAAGAAAATTTGGAAAACCGAAGAGAGTTCTTCGTTTGATGCAGCTTTTGGATATGTGCTCAGAATCTGATTCAAAGATACTTGAAAATGAGTATAACAGAATCACCAAAAGACTTTAGGAGAAGAATATGGCTGAGGAGACTTTATTAAATACTCAAACTGAAAATGGAACAATTCTTAATCCTGCAACCACAGATGATAATGCTACAATGCTGAATAATTATGCATCAGCATATTCCTCGCTAGGCACAGTTCTTAATACTGAGGCGCTGCGAGATGGAACATTATCAGTTGATCAGGTAATAAACGGTTATAAAATTACCGGGAAAATGGATAAGGAATCTGGAGAAGCGGATCTTTATTTATGTGAATTGGATGGTACAAGGTATGTTTTAAAGATGTATCGCCGTAGAAATGCTATTAAAGAGGAAATTATAGAGCAACTAAAAAGCATTGATTCACCATATGTTACCAGACTCGTAGAAGTAGGATTATATAATGATTATCCTTATGAGATAATGCCATATTATCAGAATGGAAGTCTACAGGGAAGACTGTATTCCATAGATGAATTAAGAGAAATAATTATTCCTGAATTAAATGAAGCTCTACACGAATTACACAGCAGGAATATTGTACATAAAGATTTAAAACCATCCAATATAATGCTTAGTGACAATGGAAGAGATATTTCAATCATAGATTTCGGAATTAGTTCCATGCGTGAAAATGGAAATACACTTGTCCTTACTAAAACCGGTTTTACTCCGGATTATACAGCTCATGAAGCTTTTAATGGTTTATTTTTAAACGAGTCTGATTATTATTCTATGGGTGTTACATTATATGAGTTATATACAGGTACAACACCATATAAGAATATGACTCCTGAACAGATTGAAATCTATACATCAGTGCAGAGACTTCCTCTTCCTGATGATATGGATCAGACATTGAAAAATCTGATATTAGGTCTGACATATTATGACATCACGAATCGAAAGGATAAGAATAATCCTAACCGGCGTTGGACATATGAAGAAGTAAATAAGTGGTTAAATAATGAGGAACAAATCGTTCCGGGTAGTGGACAGGGTTATCAGCAGACATCTCATGATGAAAACAATATGGAGACTTATAGTTTCATGGGCGAAGAGTATGATGACAGGCATAAACTAGCTATTGCATTTATCAGAAACTGGAATGAAGCAAAGAAGGAATTATTTAATGGAATGCTGTCGGCAAAATTCAAGTCAGTTGATCAGGAATTTGCTGTGGCGTGTATGGATGCAGAAGAAGCATATGGAACAGGAGTAAATACAGATTTATTACTCTTTAGAATTCTATATAAACTGGATGATACTATTGAAGACTTTGCGTGGCGTGGTCATCAATACAATAATCTTGAATCACTCGGAAAAGAAATACAGGATAAATTATGGCGTAATCCTAAGGCGGATACTAGGTTATATGATGATATTTTAAAAAATAGAATTATTTCTGAATATCTGCTAACGCTTTCAAATGTACCCGATGAAGTTAAAACTTCTGTTGCGGCTTTGGAAGAAAGCTATACTAAGTATACGCATAATGCTAAGCAGAAATTGATGAACTATTATATGCTGGGATTCCTGCTTTCGGGAAGAAAAGTATTTTATAAGGATGATCATGAGTTTAATACAGTTGAGGAATTGATTGTTTATATGCAGGAATTGCTACAGTCATCATATAGCAATTTCGAAAAATATTGTGAGAGCCTAATTGACGATGAAGGATCACTGGATGTACAACTGGAGAGTTGGTTAATAACTTTGGGAAAAAGTGATCAGATAAGTAAATGGAAAAAGAAGCTGTTGTTTTAATTGATAGAGGAGAATAGGTATGAGTGGTCCTAAAGTTTCAGTGCATAGTTTAACTGCAACACAAAGAAAACAGTACAATGAGCAGATGCAAATATTAAATCAGACAGAAGAGTGCATCTTAAAAATCCAAAAAACTATGGGAACTTATAAGTCTGAACTTGCTAAAGCTATGGAATTGGTCGAGCAGGCTCAGATACGTTGTTCGAGTTCTGATAAAAGTATTGATTTGGGCGATATTATCAAGCGAATTCATGAACTAGAAAAAGAGATAGATTCAATGAATAATCAATATTCTGAGATACAGAATTCGTATCTTCAGGATAAGGTTGGTTTTATTAAACTCTCTAAAACAATGAACCACGAACGTGAATCAAAACTAAATGCATTACTCGAATTAAGCAAGGAAATAGGAGAACGGATAAAAGAAAGCAAAAAACTCCAGAAGAAGGTTCTTGAAGCTGTTGAGGATTATGATGATAGTATGCGAAATGAACTACATTGTAAGATTCTTGGAGGACTATCAATCAGCTTTTCATCATTAAAGAGAGAAAATATTAAGAAATCGGACATGCTTGATGTTTCCACAGAGGTTGATGAGGAGCAATTAAAACTTGATCAGGAGAAGCTTAATCGCTTCACCCGCAAAATTAATGATGCTCTTCAAGAGGTAGCTGAATTGTTTGGTTCTGATGAATTATTACCGGCTGAATTAAAGACGAGACATCAACAGGTTAAACAATTGGCTGCAGAAATAACAAGTGTAGATTTTCTAGAGAATTTCTATGCTATTACAGTATTGCCATTTGTAAATGATTGTAAAGAATATGCTGAGATATCAGAAACTTATGATGATTTGTACTCGAGATATTCGCTTTTGTGTGAAGAATCAGGAATAATATGTGAGACAGTATCATGCTCAACTGAAGGAATAGAAATACTTAAAAACAAGATTGCAGAGCTTGAAAGTAATCGCCTTGAAGAAATGATTCGTGGGTATATTAATGATTCTCTAGATGAAGCCATGAGAGAACTGGGCTATTCCCTTGTAGGTGAAAGGGAGAAGATAAAGAAATCCGGACAAAAAGTAAAACATGAACTATATCAGTTCGAAGAAGGTTCGGGTGTGGATATTACATATGGTGCGGATGGTCAGATCACCATGGAATTAGGTGGTTTTGATACTGTAGACAGAACACCGGGGGAGGATGAAGCAGTAAGGCTCACTGAAGATATGCACCGATTCTGTGGACAATATGAAGAACTTGAAAAGCTCCTTGCAGAAAAAGGAATTACAAGAAGAAATATATCCATGATGCCTGCATCAGCTGAATTTGCTCAGATTATAAATACAGAAGACTATAATCTGACTAAAGATGTTTCCAAATTTGAAGTATCGAGTGCAAGTCATTCGGAAACTAAAACACAACACGCTGAATAGGAGACTGAGATTATGAAAAAATATAAGATTTGTCCCAATCCTAATTGTGGAAAACACAATAAATCTACAGCTATAGAATGTGTGTGGTGCGGGAATGATCTGTTGAAGGTGAAGCCCACTGATGATGAAACTGAAGCGACTAGAGAAGCTAAAAAAAAGGAAAATGAAAAGAAGAATTCAGAATCTCCCAAAACATCTTCTTCAGGAAACAGGATGGTTAGAATTTGCGAAAGTTGTGGTACTCATAATTTGCCAAATGCAAGAAAATGTGAATCCTGTGGTGAGGATATATCTGATGTTATTCCTGTTAATGAAAGTAGTGAGACAGAATCCTGTGCATCATCAAATGGTAATTCATATTCACTGATATCATTAGATGAATCATATTCATTCTGTGTTTCAGAGGGAATAACGATAGTTGGCAGAGAGGCTGAAATGAAAGAATATTTGTCGAAGAAACCCTTTGTCAGTCGTTCTCATGCTGAGATCAGTTTTATTGATGGCAGATTAATGATTAAAAATCTGAGTAATACAAACTATACATATATTAATAATGTAAAAATAACCAATAATAATCCTGTTGAATTAAAAGAAGATGATGAAATAGGTCTGGGAGGAAATATAAATGGAGGACAGCGTCAGGATCAGGCAGCATATTTCACAGTAAAGATAAATGGGTAGAAGTTATGTATGTAGCAAGAATACTGTTTCCTGTAAAGGTATTGGGACCGGGAGACAGAATCGGAATATGGTTTGATGGATGCAATCATCACTGTAAAGGGTGCAGTAATCCAGAACTATGGGAACAACGGGATATATATAGATCAGATAAGACTAAAGTCATGGATCTTATCAAACCTATAGCTGAGACTGGTGGGATAGATGGTTTTACTTTAACTGGAGGAGATCCATTTCTTCAACCGGAAGCACTAGAAGAATTATTACCTTTATTAAATGACATCAGTGAAGATATTATATGTTATACGGGATACGTATATGAAGATCTAAAGGAATCTTATGGTCATATTTTGAATAAAATAGCTGTTCTTATAGATGGAAAATATATAGAAGATAGAAACAATGGGGTAGTGTTAAGAGGGTCTGATAATCAGCGTATCATCATTTTGAAAGAAGAATTCAAAGAAAAGTATGATGAGTATATTACTACTTCGAAAAATGAGATTCAAAATTTTCGAACCAGGGATACCATTATATCAGTAGGGATTCATAATAAAAACTATAATGATGATTTAGAACGTATGGCACGAGAAAAAGGACTTATAGCAGAAAAATAATGTATTGGAGGGTTAGTAATATGGCAGGTGATTTCATTCCTAAATGGCATCGTGAGATGGAGATATTTAGAAGGATAAAGCCAACGCTTATCTTTGAAGGAAATGTACTGGATAACTATTTGTATCCCATAGATGGAAGCATAGAAAAAAACAGCATTGTTCGTCTTCCGGAGTACTTACATTACTATTTTAAAGACATGGGGTATAGCAATATAGTTTTTTATGATAATATCAGAGGCTTTTACAATACCTGTGAGGAAGGGTATATTGATCGCTTTGGAAGTTTGGTTGGAGCTTCGGTAGATGATGGTTTTATTCGTGCTGAGTTTAAGGGGAAGAATGGTTCTGCTCCGACTATTATACGCGAGGCTATGATTCAGAATCAGGAAGCGACAGTTGTAATCCTTGATTTTTCATCAAGATATATTAAGGATCCTGTAAATCTTGATCAGACTGAGATAGATGGTTATACAATTATGCTTCAGAATGGCCTGGATTCTATGGAAATAACCACTGAAACTCAGGATTCAGAAGGACGACCGGCTCGTGAAATACTAAAAAATCTCACTATATTCCTTGTAAATAAGGTTAATGATATACCTGCATGGTTTTATCTGGATAATCCTAATGTTAAAACAATTACATTACAGACTCCTTCAAAGGAAGAAAGAGAGCAGCTGATAAAGGGTGATAATTTCCCGACGTTTTTCCGCCCGGATATTTATGAAGAGGATATAAAACTCTTTGAAGATAAACCAGAAGAGCTTGAAAAGATTCAGAACAGATTTATTGGAATGACTGAAGGATTTACCTTTACCGAATTAAATGGATTGAGAAGACTCTGTAAGCTTCAGCAGATTAGAATTAATGATATGTGTGATGTCATTGATCTATATAAGTTTGGTATAAAGGATAATCCTTGGAAGAATTTGGATTACAAACAATTTGGAAATGCATACGAGGAATTTGAAAAAAGAGTAAAAGGACAGAGATTTGCTCTTACAAAGACTTTGGATGTTGTAAAAAGAGCAATAACCGGAATGAGTGATATAACTTCAAGCTCACATGGAAAACCTAAGGGCGTTCTGTTTTTTGCCGGTCCTACGGGTGTAGGTAAAACTGAAACCGCTAAGACTCTTGCAGAAAAAATCTTTGGAGATGAAAGAGCATGTGTAAGATTTGATATGAGTGAATATGCTCAAAGTCATTCTGATCAGAAACTTTTGGGAGCGCCTCCAGGATATGTTGGTTATGAAGCAGGCGGTCAGCTGACAAATGCAATAAAGAATAATCCTTTCTGTATTTTACTTTTTGATGAGATTGAAAAAGCTAATCCGACGATTATGGATAAGTTCCTTCAGATTCTTGAAGATGGAAGAATGACTGATGGTAAAGGTGAGACGGTGTATTTCTCAGAAACCATTATTATATTCACGAGTAATCTGGGAATTTATGGTATTAATGAAATGACAGGACGTAGGGAACAGGTAGTTAGTTCGGATATGCCATATGAGGATGTTCAGAAAAAAGTTCGTAATGGTATAGATAATTATTTCAAGCTTCAGCTCGGAAGACCTGAGATATTAAACCGTATCGGTGAAAATATTATTGTATTTGACTTTATCAGACCAGAAGTTGCTGAACTTATTCTAAATAGTCAGATTGATAAGATTGTAAGAAATCTTAAACTAAACAAGAATATCGATCTTGAAATAGCAGATAGCGCAAAGGAAGTTCTTAAGAATAAAGCAATGTCAAATCTTGATAATGGTGGACGTGGAATTGGCAATATTGTTGAAAGTATTTTTGTTAATCCGCTGTCACGCTTTATGTTTGATAATGGAATATTTGATAATGCTAAGATAACAATGAATAAAATAGATGGTGATAATATGCCTTATGCATGTGAGTGTGAATTTCAGAAGTATGAGGTAAGTGAACAGCAAGATCAAAGCAATGCATAATCGTATTTGGGGGTGTTTCTACGGGGAGAGGAAGTAACTCACGAAATGATCGGGAGAGACGGAATTTTGAAAGAAATTTTGGAAGTTATAACAGATCATCCGTGAAAAAACCAAATTATTCAAGTAATAAATCGTACTCCCATGTAAATAGAGATGGAGATACGAATCGAAGAGAGACATATAATAGGAGAATATATCGTAGAGGGAAGAAGCATTTTGCTATTCCGACTGTCCTTATCAGTATTATTCTGATAGGTCTTGTTGTTGTGATTAATCTGAGAAAGAAATCGGATTACCAAAGTTATACTACTAATAATACAGTAAATACTAGTTCGAATATAACAAGTGATATTTCATTTGATTCATCCCAATCATCTGCAAGCACGTGTATAGCTGATCCAGGAAGTATACCTGACTATTCTGGGAAAGACTATATTATTATAAATGATGGTAAGCCGAACTTCACAGATAATGATTACAAAAGTATATCTGGCCAGAAATTCAGTAATCTTGACTCTCTCGGGAGATGTGGAACTGCTGTTGCTATGATTGACAGATCAATGATGCCAACCGGAAAAAGAGGGGATATTGGTGAAGTCAAACCTACAGGGTGGGTTCAGAATAAATATGCCGGAGTTATAGATTCTCAACCACCATATTTATATAACAGATGTCACCTTATTGCATATGCACTTACAGGGGAAAATGCAAATGAAAAGAATCTTATCACCGGAACAAGATACATGAATGCAACGGTAATGCTTCCATGGGAAGAGAAGGTGATGAAGTATCTGGATTATTCTGATAACCATGTGCTATATAGAGTGACTCCGTATTTTAAAGGTAGTGAACTTCTTGCGCGAGGAGTAGAGATGGAAGCGTATTCTGTTGAGGATAATGGGGCTGGGGTTTGTTACCATGTATTCATTTATAATGTACAGCCTGGTATTATGATTAATTATAATACTGGCGATAATAGATTAGAGGATTAGGGGTATGGCAGTTAATCTTATTGAGAAGTTAACCAATCAGGCTATTGATGAAAATGCATCATTTATTATTTTTACTGTTTCTGATTCTGGTATTGCTTATACAAGTGATGGAGGAATCAAAAAAAGCACTAAGCATTTTAAGTTGGATAATAAAGCTATCTCTACTTATGAGAAACAATTAAAAGAAATGAATGGAAATAGTTTACTATTTTCCAAAACAGTTTCCCGAATTGAAATAAATATCAGAGATGGGAGAAGTGCAGTTTTTATTAAGAAAGAATTGTTTGATAATATTGTCTCTATTAGTGCTAAAAAACTGAATGAGACTAATGCGAAAACAAGTAAGTGGATATGTTATTCAAATGATAATTCAGGGATTGCTTTTTTGTTAAAAGATTTAAAACATGGTACATCAGTCATTACGGAATGTCAGGGAGAAATATATGATGGTATATTAAGGAAAGATTGTGAGGCGGATCTGAGGTTTTGTGCCGAAGGAAAAGATGATAGCATTGTAAATCTTTTAAAGGATTTTGCTGTTGAATTGTTTCACAGGAAAGAATTTCAAATATCATCATTTTCTGTTTTACCAGGATCAGACGATGATAATGAATTGAATAGAAAACTTCTGAATGTAATAAAGGAAGTTTGTAATAAATATCCTGTGTTCAGAAGTGATAAGGGCACTTTTTTAACTAAAAAAGACGTATTTTTTGGAGCAAAAGAAGTAAAGACTCTGTTTCCTCAGGATTTGTGTAAATATACATTTATTGGAGATGGAGGCTGGCTACGAGATTGTGATGAAGGAAGTAGAGCGGAATTCTTCCTTATGGTAGATATTGGTCTTATAAAATATGATAAGGAAAGATTTCTGGAGTATTTATTTGATGATGATTACCTCGATGAATTAACAGAGCTGTTATCAAAGCAAAATGATAAATGGCTTCGTAAGTTCTACATCTTTTGTATGAAAAATGATGGTGATGAACAGCTTCAAAACATAGTTTCAACTGGTTTAAGAAATATTAAATGTATTAGAAGTTCAAAAAATAAAATGGTTTATCCCAAAGAAGCCTCACTAATGATAGACAGTGAATCGTCATTAGGAAAAACAACACTTGTTAAGTCAACTATTATTTATCCGGGAGGTAAGGAAGATGCGTATTCGGCGCAATTAATTGAGTTTTTTTCAAATGATTTAGGTATGGCTGAGTACTCAGTTCGTCCTGAGATAATACAGTTGGCAGAAGAACTATCAACAAAGAAGCAGCCTATTGATAAGAATTATTGTATGAAGTTGATGAAACTTGTTTCATACAATGAATTGAATTTTGATGATATTGATTTCTCTGAATATTCACTATTTCCAGTTGAAACAAAAAAAGGATTGAAGCGTCTAAAAGGGTCGGAAATAGTAATAGGAAAGCCTTATATAAAAGAGGGAAATCTTCTGGCTAAAACTTTGGGAAGACCATCACTATGGGCAGGTTTTATAAAACTATTAAGTTCAGAGGATATAAACAGGTTACTTGAATTTGCTTCAATATGTGGCGCTGTCGGTACACCTCATATTATTATGCAGGGTGCAACTAAACATATTGATTTTAAAAAATCATTATATGCTGAGGGAAAACAAGGGGCAAAAGATTCTAACTACGATTACACGATACCGGAACTTGATATGATCCTAAAACATAAATCGCTTAAGTTATATAAAATGGTATGGGATTGCATTTTATCGATTCCAAAGAGTAAAGCATCAGATTTTTTATTTGCTGAATATTCTGTTAATAGCAGGGAAATAGTTAATCGTTGTGAATCTTCACTTATCCAAATAATGAAGAAAAGAACATGGATTCCTGATAAAAACAATAATCTGTTTACTCCAGGTAATATTGACATTAAAGATATAAGTGATGAGTTTCCATTTGATAAGAAAAATATTATTTTGAAGCAACTTGGTTTTGGAAGTACAAAGATTAATATAGAAAACGAGATTAAAAGACTCAAAAAAGAAGCTTCAAAGCTTGATTTGCATATAGTATCAAAAGAGGAGTATCAGGAATTTCTATTATGGAAGAATAAAAATCAACTACAGAAGTAAATACACTTCAGGGGTTCAATACATTTAGTTTGAATTTAGGGAAGAATACATTAACATCATTAGGTTGCGTGGATAGAATAATGATAATAATTGAAAGAATTATAAAAGAGAATTCTGGTATAGATCTTCCTTTTAAGTAATATAATAGGAGAAAAAACCATGGAAATAAAAAAGATATACTTTGATATGGACGGAGTCTTAGCTGATTTTGACAGAGGTGTAAGGAATCTTTGTAATATGGAACCACTTCCTCAAAGTGAGAATTTGCCTGTTGGATATGATGATGAGCTGTGGAGTAAAGTCCGTGAAGCAGGACATTTCTATGATAGATTGGAGTTGATTCCAGGGGCAAAAGAGCTGTTTGATTATGCGTATAACAAATACGGAGATAAATGTGAGATATTATCTGGTGTTCCGAAACCCAGGAGAGGAATTACTACAGCTGGAGATGACAAGATAAATTGGGTTCGAAGACTTCTCTCAAACGATGTTGTTGTAAATATAGTCTGGCGTGAAGATAAGCCGGATTATTGTTCAGGTAAGGATTGTATCCTGATTGATGATTATGAGCTCAACATTAGGGAATGGGAAAACTGTGGTGGAACAGGACTGTTGTTTAATGATGCAGCCTCCGTTATGGAAAAACTAAAAAACATTGAATCATCATATATGTAGTATTAATCCCGTAAATACTGAATAATCCCTTAAAAATAAATCAATTTTAAGGAATTATTCCCTTAAACACTTGACGTTTCCCTCAAAAACGTTTATATTTTAAGGGAAAAGAAGGAGATGAGGGAATGCGAGAATTTAATTATTCGAAAATCAGAGATAGAAAATGGGATTCAGAACTTCTGAGTCTTATTGGTGCTATATATAAAGAAGCAGGGAAACAGGAACTATATCTACGACAGAAACCAGAAGTGCTTGAAAAACTGGTTGAGATAGCTAAGGTGCAGAGTACAGAGGCTTCTAATGCAATTGAGGGAATTGTAACAACTGATACTCGAATCAGGCAATTGGTGGAGCAAAAGACAACACCGAAAAATCGCAATGAACAGGAAATAGCAGGTTATAGAGATGTGCTTGAAATAATTCATGAGAGCTTTGATGCTATACCAATTACTCAGAATTATATTCTTCAGTTGCATAAGATTCTTTATAGCCATATGTATAATCCGGTTGCGGGAAAAACAAAAACGGTTCAAAATTATATTAGTGCAACTTACCCTGATGGCCATGTGGAAACTTTGTTTACTCCAGTTGCACCATATGAAACTCCAGGGGCTCTGGATAGCCTTTGTGAAGAATATAATAGGGTAATAGGTAACATGGAGTTGGATCCGCTTATTGCAATTCCGATTTTTATTCATGATTTTCTATGTATTCACCCATTTAATGATGGAAATGGACGCATGAGTAGATTACTTACTACATTGCTTCTTTATAGAAGCGGGTTTTATGTTGGAAAGTATATTTCTCTAGAGGCAAAGATAGCAAAGAATAAGGATTTGTATTATGATGCTCTTTATGCATCTCAGGGAGGATGGCATGAGGCAGAAGATAATCCGGAACCATTTATACGATATCTTTTAGGGACTATTCTTTCAGCATATAAGGATTTCGAAGAGCGATTTGAATTAGTAGAAATAAAACGTCCAGCCTTAGAAATGGTCAGAATGGCTTCTGAAAAGAAAATTGGTCGTTTTACTAAACAGGATATCAGAGAACTCTGCCCCTCACTCTCGGACAGTTCCATTGAAGGAGCGCTCAGAAAACTTGTTGATAGTGGAGAACTGAAACGTGAAGGAGCTGGCAGAAGTATTTCATATTTAAGGTTGAAATGATGGTTTACATAATTTTGCTGCCCATTTTTGTTACTTATTTCAACCTCAAATTATCTACTTATCCAATTACTTATCCAATCAAAACACGTTTTGATGTAATTTGACAGTACTTTGCCGTATTAGTGATATTAAAGAATATTGATTTTATGCGGGTTACGGTACGATGCAGTGCTGTCCCAATAACGGGATGTCTCTCCCCATAAGTAACAAAATACCTTCTCCAAAAGAGCTTGCCTACCCCGGCAGGCTCTTTTACTTTCTTCAGTATTTATGTGGGTTCCCGGCCTTTTTGATAGCTTAAATATGTTGGCGTCATACATTTAAATAATCCCACCTTACTCAAAAGCTTACTCAAATCGTATTTTCAATTATTTTATACAACTTTCTAAGATATCTGGTGTTTAATATCCCATCATAGTACAAAAAAATTTATTTTTATAGAATTGTAATTACATTTTTCTTTTGTTATCTTATCCAACATCACATTGATCTTGGAGGTACGGTTATGTTAAGAACAGACTCATTTGGAAATATTCTATATACGGGAGAATCTCAAAGAAATAATGGAACATATATGTTCAGGATAATGAAGTGGGGACAAAATAGGTGGATATATGAAAAAACCTTAGAAGAGTTACGAGTTAAAGAAAGAATACTTTTGGACTCGATTAATAGAAACTACTCAGGGTTGAATGAAGAAATGACGCTTAATGAGGTTGTTGACTGCTATATTGATAAAAGAGCATCATATGTTAAAAAGTCAACACTGGAAACGATGTATCATGAATACTACTGTTGTAGAAATACAATTGGAAGAACTAAGGTGAAGTTTCTTAAAAAGTCTGATATTGTATATTTTTTAATGGGTAAAGTAAAAACTAAGGTAAACGAAAACGGTTATGCTATGTCAACTATAGAACGTATTTTTTCTATTATTAATGGAGCACTTGAT